>Ga0308164_10000216_pt1 | contig 134938 bp, 81 predicted proteins | sample PhyTR2_FD_201031 | JGI IMG/M metagenome (GOLD analysis project Ga0308164, IMG submission 201031) | Phyllosphere microbial communities from UC Gill Tract Community Farm, Albany, California, United States - DLSLT.R2 | ecosystem: Host-associated > Plants > Phyllosphere > Unclassified | place...
ACTGATCCGGGGGTCGCCGCAACGCGCCATCCATGGCGCGGTGCGGCTAGCCTGGCGTCCTGCCAGGCTACCCCCGGATCAGCGCCAGGACTCAGCCGTCACTAACGTCGCACCCTGCGTCGTCAGTGCCATCGTGATCGAAAAGCGCGTATGGCGGGCTCATGCAGGCGCAGCATGACATTGTGCGGCACTAAAGGCTTGTGACGCAGGGCGTCACGAACTGCATGCCTACGCGGCGCATAGGCATAAGAAGTAGCGTGCCCAATGCTTCAAACCGCCAGCAACCGCTCGCGCAGTTTGCCGATTTCGTCGCGCATTTGTGCGGCGGCCTCGAATTCCAGGTCGCGGGCCAGTTGGTACATTTTTTCTTCCAGTTGGCGAATGCGTTTGTTGATCTCGCTCGGCGAGCGCAGTTCGTTTTCGTAGCGGGCGTTTTCTTCGGCGGCTTTGGCCATGCCTTTGCGCTTCTTGCTGCGCGAGCCGGGCACGGTGGCGCCTTCCATGATGTCGGCGACGTCCTTGAATACGCCTTTGGGCGTAATGCCATGTTCCAGGTTGAAGGCGATCTGCTTCTCGCGACGTCGCTCGGTCTCGCCGATGGCGCGCTCCATCGAGCCGGTAATCCGGTCGGCATACAGAATCGCCCGACCGTTGAGGTTCCGCGCGGCCCGGCCAATGGTCTGGATCAGCGAACGGTCGGAACGCAGGAAGCCTTCCTTGTCGGCATCGAGAATTGCCACCAGCGACACTTCCGGCATGTCCAGACCTTCACGCAGCAGGTTGATGCCCACCAGCACATCGAATGTCCCCAGGCGCAGGTCGCGGATGATTTCGACACGTTCCACCGTATCGATGTCCGAGTGCAGGTAACGTACGCGCACCCCGTGGTCGCTCAGGTAGTCGGTCAAATCCTCGGACATACGCTTGGTCAGCGTGGTCACCAGCACCCGCTCTTCAAGCGCAGCACGCTTGTGAATTTCCGACAACAGATCGTCGACCTGGGTCAGCGCCGGACGAATCTCGATCTGCGGGTCCACCAGGCCGGTCGGACGCACCACCTGCTCGACGATACGCCCGGCGTGCTCAGCCTCGTAGTTACCCGGAGTCGCCGAGACAAAAATAGTCTGCGGGCTGATCGCCTCCCACTCGTCGAAGCGCATCGGCCGGTTATCCAGTGCCGATGGCAGGCGGAAGCCGTACTCGACCAGGGTTTCCTTGCGCGAACGGTCACCTTTGTACATCGCGCCGACCTGCGGCACGCTGACGTGGGATTCGTCGATCACCAGCAAGGCATCCGGGGGCAGGTAGTCGAACAGGGTCGGCGGCGGCGCGCCGGACGGACGGCCCGACAGGTAGCGCGAGTAGTTTTCGATACCGTTGCAGTAGCCCAGCTCCAGCATCATTTCCAGGTCGAAACGAGTGCGCTGCTCAAGACGCTGGGCTTCCACCAGTTTGTTCTGGCTGCGCAGGTATTCGAGACGCTCCTGCAGCTCGACCTTGATGTTTTCCATCGCTTCGATCAGCGTTTCGCGCGGGGTGACGTAGTGGCTTTTCGGGTAGAAGGTGAAGCGCGGCAGCTTGCGGATCACCTCGCCGGTCAGCGGATCGAACGCCGACAGGCTCTCGACCTCGTCATCGAACAGCTCGACCCGAATCGCTTCCAGATCGGATTCGGCCGGGTAGATGTCGATCACATCACCGCGCACCCGGAAGGTCGCACGGGCAAAGTCCATGTCATTACGTGTGTATTGCAGGTCCGCCAGACGGCGCAGCAAGGCACGCTGATCGAGTTTGTCACCGCGATCGATGTGCATGACCATGCGCAGGTAGGTTTCCGGACTGCCCAGACCGTAGATGCACGACACCGTGGTGACGATGATCGCATCCTTGCGCTCCAGCAACGCCTTGGTCGCGGACAGACGCATCTGCTCGATGTGGTCGTTGATCGACGCATCCTTCTCGATGAAGGTGTCGGACGACGGCACGTAGGCTTCAGGCTGGTAGTAGTCGTAGTAGGAAACGAAGTATTCCACGGCGTTGTTCGGGAAAAACGCCTTGAATTCGCCATACAACTGCGCGGCCAGGGTCTTGTTCGGTGCCAGCACCAGCGTCGGGCGCTTGATCTGGGAAATCACGTTGGCGATGCTGAACGTCTTGCCCGAGCCGGTCACCCCGAGCAAGGTCTGGTGGGCGAGCCCGGCGTCGATCCCTTCGACCAGTTGGCGAATGGCCTCGGGCTGATCGCCGGCTGGCTCAAAGCGGGTAACGAGCTGGAACTCGGACATAACTGACCTCTTGAATGGTGCGCGTCTGACGGGTTCGCGTGAATCTTTCCGCGACCTGACCGCCTCGACGGCACAACTGGAAATATTCGTCGGCGCATGACGGCGCGCAACGACGAATCCATCGCAAACGGCCATTCCCACCGGGAAGCAGGCGTGCGATGTTTTGAAGTGATGGCTAATAGATGGAGTCATATATCAGCCTTTCAAGGCACCCACTTAAAGCATTGAGGTTTTAACTGAACGAACGTTCTACAAATATGCGCAAAAACCTGTAAAAAACCCGCCCTGCACTGTCGATCACCGAGGGGATGCTCTCTATACTACGCTCTGTTTGCGCACCGCTTTGGCGCATCGAGCCTCAGCGTGTCCCCTCCCACTCTTCACCAAGAGCCGCCGCACAATGAGCCTGTTTTCCGCTGTCGAAATGGCACCCCGTGATCCGATCCTGGGTATCAACGAAGCCTTCAACGCCGACACCCGCAGCACCAAGGTCAACCTTGGCGTAGGCGTCTACTGTGATGAAAACGGGCGCATTCCCCTGCTGCGCGCCGTGGCCGAAGCCGAGAAGGTCCGCGTGGCCCAGCATGCGCCGCGTGGCTACCTGCCGATCGACGGTATTGCCGCCTACGACCAGGCCGTGCAAAAACTGTTGCTGGGCGCCGATTCACCGCTGATCGCCTCGGGCCGTGTGCTGACCACCCAATCGGTCGGCGGCACCGGCGCACTGAAGATCGGTGCCGACTTCCTCAAGCAGTTGCTGCCCGATGCCGTCGTCGCCATCAGCGACCCGAGCTGGGAAAACCATCGCGCGCTGTTCGAAACCGCGGGCTTTGCGGTGCAGAACTATCGCTACTACGACGCTGCCAGTCACGACGTAAACCGTGCCGGCATGCTCGAAGACCTGCACAACCTGCCGAACAACTCGGTGGTCGTGCTGCACGCCTGCTGCCACAACCCGACCGGGGTCGACCTGAGCCTGGATGACTGGAAAAAAGTGCTGGAAGTGGTCAAGTCCAAGGGCCACGTCCCGTTTCTGGACATGGCCTATCAAGGCTTCGGTCAGGGCATTCAGGAAGATGCGCTGGCAGTGCGCCTGTTCGCCGAGTCGGGCCTGACCTTCTTCGCCTCGAGCTCGTTCTCCAAATCGCTGTCGCTGTATGGCGAACGCGTCGGCGCGCTGTCGATCATTACCGAATCGAAGGAAGAAACCACTCGCGTCCTGTCCCAGGTCAAACGCGTGATCCGCACCAACTACTCCAACCCGCCGACCCACGGTGCGATCATCTCCGCAGCGGTGCTTAACGACCCGACGTTGCGCGCAATGTGGGAAGAGGAACTGGGCGAAATGCGTCTGCGCATCCAGGGCATGCGCAAGGCGATGGTCGAGCGTCTGGCTGATAACCCGGCCGGTCAGGACTTCAGCTTCGTCGCTCGCCAGTGCGGCATGTTCTCCTACTCCGGTCTGACCGCCGAACAGGCCCAGCGCCTGCGCAGCGAGTTCGGCATCTACGCGCTGGACACCGGCCGTATATGCGTGGCCGCGCTGAATCAGAAGAACATCGACGTAGTGTGTGACGCGATCAAGCAGGTTCTTTAAGCTGCAAGCTGCAAGCTGCAAGCTGCAAGCTGCAAGCTAAAGCAAAAGCAGAACCGCTCTTGCTTGCAGCTTGCGGCTTGTAGCTCCCTGCTCCCTGCTCCGCTGGGCACTTTCCATCGAACGATCTGAAAAAACCTGCCTCGAAACTCTGTCAGCACATTTTCTGAACCAGATATCGAGGTACTCATGTCTATCGAACCGCAACGTCAGAAAGAACCGACGCCAAATCAGGACGCACCTGCCAGCCCGGGCCCGGACCGCAACGATCCGGCAATCGAGCCGCAGGTCGGGGACGTAAAACCCGAGACTGAAAAGGGCAATGGCCAGAGCCAGGGCCAGACGCCTTCCCCAAGCCAATCACAGACTCAGTCACAGAGCCAGTCAAACGGCGACAGCGCCTATGTGCCTGACCATGAGCCGAAAGAAAAAACCGAGGATTTACGCAATCATCAGCCCACCACTGGCGTTGACGCTGACATCGATACACCCGGCGGCTGATTACCGATAAGCGCATTTGGGCCGCATGGCCCAAACGCTTTTCTTGCCTCTTTCAGCGATTGGCCCCCTCGCTTATCACCTGCACCTCATACGCAGGATCAGCCTTGATCTGCTGATCAGTGAACGGCAACGCTTGCCACTGCTTTTTTGAAAACGCCTCAGTCTGGTCGCTTGAATGGGCTGACTGTGGATTGCTCGACTCCGAGAACGCCAGTAGACCCTGCGCCCTGGGGCCCTGCTCGTCGAACGACACCACCTGCAGGTAGCTGGTGCCACTGACCACCTCACGCTTGCCGTCCTTGCCAGCGATTGTCTGCATGGCGTTGTAGACGCCCAGCCCGGCCGGCCCGCCATGAATAGGGATCTGCTTGCCGCTGATGCTGGAGACCTGAATGTCGCCCCATTTACTGCCTGCCGAGAGGCCTGCCTTGGTCACTTCATCCACTGCGGCCAACATGGCAGCGCGCAATGCAGTGGCGACCTGAGGGTTCTCAATCGCCAGCCCGCTCGGCGTGTGAACCGGGTCCCGCGGGTCGAACTCCACGCGCCAGCGCGAGGCAACAGCCTGCATGGACGTCACGATTCTCTGGAAGTACACGAAGCCGATGCCACTGTTCAGGTCAGCGCGTCCATCCCAGGCTTTCAGCGCGGTACACAGCGGCGTCAGACGCGCCGCATCATCACCCAGCTCCGAAGCACAGAAACTGAGCAGATCCGGCAGCACTTGCCCGGCCTGATAGACCTCGTTGTCCATGACCATCGCTTGCAGGTTCTCGACGCTGATCTTGCCCGCCTTCTTCAGGCTCTCCAGCCGATCCAGCGCAAAACGCGCTCGCTGTCCCAGCGGCTGGCCGTCCTGGCTGATCAGCGGCGAAAAGTCCTTCAACGGCGCTGCGGGATTGACCATCCACGCCGAATCGTTGGAGTGCTGCACGAAGTCGGTCCGCAGCAGTTGCGGCTGGCGCGAGGACGGATAGATACCGGCTTGTGCCGCCTCTGCGGAGACCTTCCAGTTGCATTCACTGCGCGAGCCGTCGAGCACGATCAGTTCCGTGCCGATGCGCGGATCACTGCATCGGGCAAGCCTGGCGGCGTCAACGTTCGGCACCACCGAGAGGTTCATGTACAGCGCCTGCCCCTTGGCATCGACTGCCAGGGTGTTGACCCACGGAATGCCCTGGATCTTGTGCACCGAATCCTCAAACGCCTTGAGGCTGTCGGCCTTGTCCATTGCATACCACTGCTGCAACACCCGATCATTTTGCAGGTTGGCATCACGCAGACTGAAGGCAAACTTACTATCCCAGTCCAGCTTGCCCGGCCATTGCACCACCGGACCGAATATGGACGAATAGACGATGCGTGGCACCGACTTCAGGCTGCCATCCGCTTGCTTCACCTCGACACTCACCTGCTGCTTGCCCATGGCAACCGATTGGCCATCCAGCAGGTAACGGGTGGAATCCTTCGGGTCGAGCTGCAGGCGATGCAGCGTGAAGTGTTTCGACGTGTCGACGGTATGGCTCCAGGCCAGATGCTGATTGAAGCCGATATTGATCAGCGGCAGGCCCGGCAGCGCTGCGCCCATCACGTCGAGTTTGCCGGGAATGGTCAGGTGCATTTGATAGAAACGCATGCCGCCAGCCCATGGAAAATGCGGATTGGCCAGCAGCATGCCACGCCCGTTGGCGGACAGCTCGCGCCCTATTGCCACTGCATTGCTGCCGCGCTCCAGGGCAAAACGCTGATTACGCGCTGCGGCCAGTTGCAGCGCCTGAACCTGCTGAGTATTTACCTGCAGTGGCTTCTGCAGCGCAGGCGGCGTGGCACCGGCCAGCGCTTCGGCGAACTGCCCCACGCCCCCCTCGACCAGCAGGCGACGGGTCAAACGCACCAGGTCATCAGTGCTGATCGGCCGGACCCACTCGGCCGCACAGGGTTGCGGCAGGCCTTGGGTGGTCTGCTCGGCCAGCGAACGGTTGTAACCGGCGACATAGCCCTGCATCAACTGGCGAATCTCCAGCGGCTGCGCCTTCCAGAAATCCGCCAGTGCCTGCGGCGTATTGAGCCACTGGAACAGCAGGTCACTGGCCATGTTGTTGCGCTGCTCAAGGGTCGCCTTGTCCGGGCCGAAATAGCGCGAGCGCTGGCCGTTTACGGTAACGACCTCATTGGCCAGCAGGCACAGGTTGTCCTGCGCGTAGGCATAACCGATGCCGTAGCCCAGACCGCGCTCATTGGCGGCAACGATATGCGGCACGCCAAAACCGGTCCGCCGGATCTCGGCCCTGGCCGCCTGATTTCCAGGCTCAACCAAGGCCTGCGCGGGCAAAATCACAGCCAATGAAAGACCTGCAAACAGAAAACCGCACAGGGGTCTGGACATATTCACGCTGACTCCAACTCGACAAGACGACCCGAATTAGCCGCTCCCGTTAAACGAAGCACGGACGCTGATGTTTAGCCGAAGCGGATAACCCGTGTTCGACGCTAAATTCCTGCCGGCATGCCTCGTTTAAAGGGCAGCTCTCGTGGCCGTCGTTCACCGACCGACTGATCTCCCAGCGCAGGAATCTGCATGAAACGCTCTCGACATCCTCGACGCGCCCTCCTGGTGGCGCTGTGCCTGTTCCCGGTCATTGCCGTATGCGCCTGGCAGATCCTGCCCGACAGCAAAGGCAGCGCCGCGACTGTGACGGTGACCCGCGGCACGATCGAAAACAGCGTCACGGCGCTCGGCACCCTGCAGCCGCGCAGCTACGTGGACGTGGGTTCGCAGGCCAGTGGGCAGATCATGAAAATCCACGCTCAGGTCGGCGACCAGGTCAAGGAAGGCGACCTGTTGGTCGAGATCGACCCTTCGACGCAAAAAGCCAAGCTCGACGCCGCACGCTACGCCATCGATAACCTCAAGGCGCAATTGCAGGAACAGCGTGCGCTGCACGAACTGGCCGAACAGAAGCAGCAGCGCCAGAAGCGCCTCGCCGCAGGCGGTGCCACACGGGCCGAGGACGTGCAGGCTGCAGAATCGGAATTTCGCGCCACCCAGGCACGGGTCGATATGTTCAAGGCGCAGATTCTCGAAGCCCAGGCCGCCCTGCGCAGCGACGAAGCGGCGCTGGGCTACACCCGTATTTTCGCGCCCATGAGCGGCACAGTGGTGGCACTCGACGCACGCGAAGGCCAGACATTGAACGCGCAACAACAGACACCGCTGATTCTGCGCATCGCCCGCTTGTCGCCGATGACGGTCTGGGCCGAGGTCTCGGAGGCCGATATCGGCCATGTCAAACCCGGCATGACTGCCTATTTCACCACCCTGAGCGGCGGCAACCGGCGCTGGAGCAGCACCGTGCGGCAGATCCTGCCAGTACCGCCCAGGCCGCTGGATCAAGCCAATCAGGGCGGTGGCAGCCCAAGCAGTTCGCGCAAGAACGGCGGTGGCCGTGTGGTGCTGTACACCGTGCTGCTGGACGTGGATAACAGCGATCAGGCGCTGATGGCAGAAATGACCGCACAGATATTCTTCGTCGCCGAAAAAGCCGAGAACACCCTCACCGCACCACTCGCGGCGTTGCGAAACGGGGCGCAGACTGATAGGCAGACCGCCCAGGTGCTATCTGCCAATGGCGAGGTGCAGAACCGTCAGGTGCGCACCGGCATCAGCGACCGTCTGCGCGTGCAGGTACTCGACGGCCTGAATGAAGGTGAACGCCTGCTGGTGCCCGCCTCCGTCGGCAGCGGGGGCTGAATGCGCACGCCGCTGATCGACCTGCGAGGCATCCGCAAATCCTACGGCGGAGGCGACAGCCCGCTGGTCAACGTGCTGCGCGGCATCGATCTGTCGATTCATGCCGGTGAGTTCGTGGCGATTGTCGGCGCTTCCGGGTCCGGCAAGTCGACACTGATGAACATCCTCGGTTGTCTGGACCGTCCGACCTCGGGCGAATACCTGTTCGCCGGAGAAAACGTCGCCGCGCTGGGCAGCGACGAACTCGCCTGGCTGCGCCGCGAAGCGTTCGGGTTCGTGTTTCAGGGCTATCACCTGATTCCGTCCGGCTCGGCGCAGGAAAACGTCGAGATGCCGGCGATCTATGCCGGGACGCCCGCCGCAGAGCGTCACGCGCGGGCCGCCGCCCTGCTCGACCGGCTGGGCCTGGCGTCGCGCACCGGCAATCGACCGCATCAGTTGTCCGGCGGCCAGCAGCAACGGGTTTCCATCGCCCGCGCCTTGATGAATGGCGGGCACATCATCCTCGCCGACGAGCCCACCGGTGCGCTGGACAGCCACAGTGGCGCGGAGGTGATGACCCTGCTCGACGAACTGGCCAGCCAGGGCCATGTGGTGATCCTCATCACCCATGACCGGGAAGTGGCGGCGCGCGCCAAACGGGTCATCGAGATCAGTGATGGCCTGGTGATCAGCGATACCGCCAATGACCGGTCCACGCCGCCTGTAGACAATCCAGCCGCGCTGCAAGCGGTCGACCTGCGCAAGCGCCTGAGCGAGGGCAGCGGCAGTCACAGCGCCTGGCAAGGCGAACTGCTCGATGCGGTTCAGGCGGCGTGGCGCGTCATGTGGATCAACCGCTTCCGAACTGCGCTGACGCTGCTGGGCATCGTCATCGGCGTGGCGTCGGTGGTGGTGATGCTGGCCGTCGGCGAGGGCAGCAAGCGTCAGGTCATGGCACAGATGTCGTCGTTCGGCTCCAACATCATTTACCTCAACGGCAAGGCGCCCAATCCGCGTGCGCCCAAGGGCGTCATCACCCTGGAGGAAGTCGCCGCGCTGGGCGAGTTGCCCGAGGTAAAAATGATCATGCCGGTCAACGGCGGCCAGGCCGGGGTGCGCTACGGCAACGTCGATCACTCCAGTTACGTCGGCGGTAATGACACGCACTTTCCGGCGATCTTCAACTGGCCGGTGGTGGAAGGCAGTTATTTCAGCGAGGCGGATGAGCAGAACGCAGCGGCAGTGGCTGTGATTGGCCACAAGGTTCGCCAGAAACTGTTCGACGAGCAGACCGACCCTGTCGGCCAGTACATCCTGATCGAAAACGTGCCTTTTCAGGTGGTCGGCGTGCTGCAGGAAAAAGGCGCCACGTCGGGCGATCTGGACAGCGACAATCGCATCGCCATCCCCTACTCGTCGGCCAGCATCCGCCTGTTCGGCACGCAGGACCCCGAGTACATCACCATCGCCACCCGCGACGCCAACAACGTCAAACAGGCCGAACAATCAATACGCAACCTGCTGCAACAACTGCATCACGGCAAACAGGATTACGAGCTGACCAACAACGCCGCGATGATCCAGGCCGAAGCACGCACCCAGAACACCCTGTCGCTGATGCTCGGCTCGATTGCCGCCATTTCCTTGCTGGTCGGCGGCATCGGCGTGATGAACATCATGCTGATGACGGTGCGCGAACGCACCCGTGAAATCGGCATCCGCATGGCCACCGGCGCCCGGCAGAGCGACATCCTGCGGCAGTTCCTCACCGAGGCGATGATGCTTTCCGTGGTCGGCGGGCTGGCCGGTATCGTGCTGGCGCTGGGCATGGGCGCAGCGCTGCTGCTCAGTAAGGTGGCGGTGGCGTTCACCCTGCCGGCTGTGGCCGGGGCGTTTGCCTGCGCCCTGATCACCGGCGTGATCTTCGGCTTCATGCCGGCCCGCAAAGCTGCTCGCCTCGACCCGGTCGCGGCCCTCACCAGTGAATGATCGATCAATGAAGACCAGTCTCTCCGTTTTGACTGCCTGCCTGTTGCTGAGCGCTTGCCAGACGCCTGCTCCGCCGCTGGACAGCGGCATCCAGCCACCAGCAAGCTGGGCGTTTGCCGAAAACGCCGCCGCACAGCGCAGCGATGTGCGTTGGTGGCGGCAGTTCGGCAGTCCGCAGCTGAATCGCCTGATCGAACAGGCCAGCCGCGACAGCCACGAAGTCGCTGCGGCGATGGCACGGGTTCGTCAGGCGCAGGCCAGCGCTATCATCGGCGGCGCGCCGTTACTGCCGGAGCTGGCGTTTGACGTGCGCGGTGAACGCAACAAATTCGTGCGCAACAGCGACCGCAAGGCCAACCCTTCCGATGACAACAACACCAACAACTTCACCAGCGACCTGACCGCCAGCTATGAAGTGGATTTCTGGGGCGGCATCGCAGCGGGACGCGACAGCGCACTACAGGGCCTGCGCGCCAGCCAGTTCGATCAGGCGACCGTGGAGCTGACCCTGCTGGCCAACGTCGCCGATCGCTATGCGCAAACCCTGGCGGCGCGCGAGCAAGGGCGAATTGCCGAACTGAACCTGACCAACGCACAAGACGTGCTGCGTCTGGTGCAGACGCGCTATGAATCGGGTTCAGCTACCGCTCTGGAGCTGGCGCAGCAGAAGAATCTGGTTGCGACCCAGCAGCGTGAACTGCCCCGTGTTCAGCAACTGACCAACGAGCAGTTGATCACCCTGGCGGCCTTGCTCGGTCAGCCGGTGCAGAATCTGCATCTCGCGGATCAGCCCTTCGACACCCTGAACTGGCCGGACATCGGCCCCGGCCTGCCCAGCGAACTACTGACCCGCCGCCCTGATCTGGCCAAGGCCGAAGCCGAACTGGCGGCGGCACAGGCCAATGTCACCGTCGCCCGCGCCGCCATGCTGCCGAAACTGACCCTGAGCGCCAGGCTCGGCACCGAAAACACCCGCGCCGAAGACTGGCTGCGCGCACCGTTCAGCAGCCTCGCTGCCGGGCTGGTCGGACCGATCTTCAACAATGGCCGCCTGGCTGCAGAGCGCGACAAGGCCACAGCGCGTCAGGAAGAGCTGCTGGAAACCTATCGCGGCGCAATCATCAACAGCTTCGCCGACGTGGAAAAAGCCTTGAACAGCATTCGTGGCCTGGATCAGCAGCGCTACTGGCACGAAGAAGAGCTCAAGCAAGCGCAGACCGCCTTCCGCATCGCCCAGAGCCGCTACCAGGAAGGCGCCGAGGACCTGCTCACCGTACTGGAAACCCAGCGCACGCTGTACCTGGCGCAGGATGTCAGTGTGCAACTGCGGCTGGCGCGCCTGCAGGCGAGCATCGTGCTGTACAAGGCACTGGGTGGGGGCTGGCAGGTGCGCTGAGCGTCACGCAAGGAACGATAATCCCACCACTATCGTGCGACGCTCCGCGCGGATAACTCAATTATCGTGCGACGCTCCGCGTCGTCATGCCGTTCCGGACGCTCTGCGTCCTCTTGCGACGCAGAGCGTCGAGAACTGCACTCCCACGCTGGAGCGTACGGAACGACAATCTCAACCGTCGTTCGTCAAAACCACCTGTCCGGCAACAGATTCCGGGCATACCACGGCCGGCGCGGCACACGGCGCAGCAGGTTGCTCAACCTGTCATCCGCAGCAAAAGTAATCCGCAGCGCCAGCTTCATGACTTCCGGGTCCATTTCCATGGTCGTGCCTGCAGCCTGGCCGGGCACTGTGCTGCAACCGTGCGTTTCAGGCCCCAGCCAGGGATCGCTGACATTCACCCAGCGGCCTGGCGCAAACCACGGCACGCCGTTGACTTCCAGGCGCTTCACTTCGCCCGGATGAAAGCGCTCGTGGGCGCGGAACCAGTCCTCAATGCGGTCGTCAATCCAGCCATGGAACATCCAGAACACCGGGTTCACGTGCGATGAAAACGGGTCGGCGAGAAAGTCGTTTTCCGGCGCGAACCAGCGCTCGGCAAAATCATCCGAACGACGTGCCATCGGCACCGGCTGGCCGTTGGCCGGATCTCGGGCCACCGAGGCCCAGCGCATGTGCAGCCAGTCGTGCAGTTCCAGTTCGACCTGCGAACCAAACTGGCCCAGGGTCAGCTTCGACAAAAAACGCGGATCGCGATACTGCGATTCCCAGACCTGAAAATGCGTATGAAACGTCTCGTGGCTTTTGATATCGCTGACCAGCTGTGTGTATTCCTCGTCACCATGCGCCAGCCAGTTGGGCGGCAGCGAACAACCGTCGTGATTGTCGAAATAGCGGGCAAAGCCCAGGCGGTCGCGTTCCAGCTCAGGCTGCGGCAGCGGAAAACGCGGCCAGGACGGCAAGTCCTGAATCCTGCGTGCCTGGATCAGCATGTGCCGGTGCATATAAAAGAAGTCTTCACCCGAGCCGTTGCGGTCCTTGTGCGGGCCACGCGCATCGCGCTCATGATCACGCGGCCCCGGCTGCCAGCCGATGCCGCGCAATGCGTCACGCTTGTCTTCCGGCAACTTGTGCCATTTGTCTCGCGAGGCATGCCAGAGCTGATGGAACAGACGATGCTCCCTGGAAACCAGCCAGGCCAGAAACGGCGGACTCAGACCAACCCTTTCCCGCGCCTCTGGAAACACCTGTTTGATCGCGATCAGACGGTTGTCCAGTTCCGGCAGAGCCAGCGGTCGGTCCAGACGCTCAATACGCCCGCTCAAGGTGCCGCTGCCTGCGTTACCGAACGCGCCCCAGACCCCATCGAGGGTCAGGCTGAATTCGTAATCCGGGCTGTCGCTGTGCGGATCATTGCCGGCATGCCCGTCCATGACCCGCAGATAGAGTCTTGCGGCGTTGGCCGGTTGCAGATCGCCAATCACCCGAAAACGCGGCAGCGCATCGCCGCGCAATTGCTCGGCCGTGTCGATATAGCCGCGCAGACCGCGACCGCGCGGGGCGATGTCGAGAAACATTTCCAGGCCTTCGAGCGGCGCACCGCCAAGCCCGGCATCGCGCCCCTCAAAGCGCAGAGTCCACACACCGCGCAACTTGTCGGCCAGGCGCTGGGTGGCGGTATCGGCAGGCCCCGCCGTCGCTTCGCCCGGCGTTTCCGGCAGGTCGACCCGGGTGAGTTCCCGATGCGCGTAATACGCTGCCGGAACTGCCGCACCGGTCAGCGCCAGACCCGCTATGAACCCTCGTCGAGAAATCGTCATTACCCTACCTGTTCCAGCCCCGAGACAGCCGTTATCCAAGCTAGAACGTAAACCCGGCAGACAAATTTAGCGCTGCACACACATCCATGAGCCCGCGCTAAATTTCTCGGTGATCCGCTCGTTCTCCACCAGATAGCAACAGCCGTCGCAGGCTGCGCAACGGTTAACCACACGAGACGGAAATGACAAGACCGCGTTGGAAAAAAGCTCTCTTCATCGGCCTGCCACTGGCCCTGGCGATCAGTGCAGGTACGGGCTTTCTGGCCTGGAATTACTGGTCTCCAGCAGGCTACCCGGTCAAGGTCATGCAGCAGGCCGACGACCTGCAGGAGCGGATCATTTCCTTCGACAGCCACATCACCGTGCCGATGAAATTCGGCAGCGAGGGCAACGAAGCCGACAAGGACGGCTCGGGGCAGTTCGACCTGGTGAAAGCCGCGCGCGGACGCCTGTCCGGGGCTGCACTGACGGTATTCGGCTGGCCGGAAATCTGGAACGGCGACAACGCCCCGCATCGTCCGACACCCGGTTTCGTCGACGAAGCACGCCATCAGCAGGAAGTGCGCTACAAGATCATCACCGGCATGGTTCGAAATTTCCCCAATCAGGTCGGCATCGCCTACACCCCGGACGACATGCGCCGCCTGCACGGCGAAGGCAAGTTTGCGATCTTCATCAGCATGCTCAACGCCTACCCGCTGGGCAGTGACCTGAGCCTGCTGGACCACTGGACCGCACGCGGCATGCGCATGTTCGGTTTCAGTTACGTTGGCAACAACAGCTGGGCCGATTCTTCACGCCCCCTGCCCTTTCTCAATGACACGCCCGACGCACTGGGCGGCCTGTCGGAGATCGGCAGGCAGGCCGTGCGCCGCCTCAACGACCTGGGTGTGATCATCGACGTGTCGCAGATGTCGAGCAAGGCGCTGCAACAGGTCAGCGAGCTGAGCCGTACGCCCATGGTCGCCTCGCACTCGGCGCCGCGTGCGCTGGTGGACATCCCGCGCAACCTCAGCGACGAGGAACTGCAGCTCATCAAGCGCAGCGGCGGCGTGGTGCAGATCGTAGCGTTCCCGGCCTATTTGAAGCCGCTGAGCCAGAAAACCCAGGACAAGCTCAACTCGCTGCGCAAGGACTTCGACCTGCCACCGCTGCCGAACCTGGCCATGGCGCTGATGCCCGGCGACCCGATCATCACCGTCTGGCCGGAACAACGCTTCGGCGCCTATGCCAGCAAGCTGTACGCGATTCTCGAGGAGGAGCCCAAAGCCACGGTCAAGGACTTCGTCGACGCCATCGATTACACCGTCCGCAAAATCGGCATCGACCACGTCGGCATCAGCTCCGACTTCAACGATGGCGGCGGCGTGAAAGGCTTCAACGATGTCAGCGAGATCCGCAACGTGACGGCCGAACTGATCGAGCGCGGCTACGCCGAGGCGGATATCACCAAGCTGTGGGGCGGCAATTTCCTGCGTGTCTGGGAGCAGGTTCAGGCTGCCGCTCGCCCGGATGTGAAGCACATGAATCTCTCAAACGCCGCTACCCTACCCTCAGGCGCAGACGCTCATGACTGATCGCAGAACCTTTCTCAAACATGCCGGAGTGCTGGCCGCAGCCCTGCCACTGGGCTCCAGCCTGGCAACGGCGGCCATGACGCCAGCCACTCAACCGGCCTCCACCGATAAATGGACGCGCCTGAAACAATTGTTCAATCAGGACCCGGACTACGTTCACCTCTCCAATTTTCTGGTCACCTCGCACCCTGCACCGGTTCGCCAGGCCATCGAACAGCATCGCGCGCATATCGACCGCAATCCCGGTCTGGCCATGGACTGGGACCTGGGAGAAACCGAGCGCCGCGAACACGAGGTTCGCGTCTGGGCGGGCAAGTACCTGAACGCCCAACCCGGCCAGATCGCCCTGACCGGCAGCACCACTGAAGGCCTGGCGATCATCTACGGCGGTATTCATGTGCGCCCGGATCAGGAGATTCTGACCACCGAACACGAGCATTCCTGCGTCCGCGACATCCTGAAATTCCGCCAGCAGCGCGACGGCACGCAGGTTCGCAAGATTCGCCTGTTCAAGGACCCGGCTACCGTCTCGGTCGACGAAATCATCGGCTCCATCGCGCGCAGTATCCAGCCGAAGACGCGAGTGCTGGGCATGACCTGGGTGCAGTCCGGCAGCGGCGTGAAACTGCCCATCGGGGCCATCGGCGATCTGGTCGAGGAACACAACCGCAACCGTGACGACCAGGACCGCATCCTCTACGTGGTCGACGGCGTGCATGGCTTTGGCGTCGAGAACCTCGATTTCCCGAAGATGAAGTGCGACTTCTATGTCGCCGGCACCCACAAGTGGCTGTTCGGTCCACGCGGTACCGGCATCGTCTGCGCCCGCTCGGAACAGGTCAAGGACCTCACGCCGCTGATCCCGACGTTCTCGGAAGCCAGCGGTTTCAGCACGATCATGACGCCCGGCGGCTACCACTCGTTCGAACACCGCTGGGCGTTGAACGAGGCTTTCAAATTGCACCTGCAACTGGGCAAAGCCGATGTTCAGGCACGCATTCACCAGCTCAACAGTTACCTCAAGCAGCGCCTCAAGGCTCAGCCCAATGTCGAGTTGGTGACGCCCATGGACCCTGCGCTGTCAGCGGGCTTCAGTTTCTTCCGGCTCAAGGGCCAGTCGTGCGACGACGTGGCGGCCTGGCTGATGAAGCAGCGCATGGTCGTTGACGCGGTGAGTCGCGACGTCGGCCCGGTGGTGCGCACCGCGCCGGGGCTACTGAACAGCGAAGCCGAAATCGATCGCTTCATGACGCTGCTCGCCCGACGCGCCTGACACGCCTACACCGTTCACCTGTTTCCGTTTTCCATCGAGACCCGTCATGAAAAAAACATTGCTGCCCCTGTCCGCCCTGCTCGGCCTTCTGCTCTGCGACAGCGCCCTGGCCGCCACGCCGGTACCCGCGCCCGGTAAGGTGTTCAAGGACTGCAAGGACTGCCCGGAAATGGTCGTGCTGCCTGCGGGCACCTTCACCATGGGTGCGCCCGAAGAGGAACTGGGTCGTCAGCCGGACGAAGGTCCTCTGCACGACGTGACCTTCGCCAAACCCTTCGCCATCAGCCGTTTTCAGGTGCTGAGCGGCGAGTGGAATGCCTATATCAAGAGCTCCGGCTACAAAATGCCGGACGGCGATACCCGGCCAGGCCGCGAGTGCAAGGCCGGCACGCCGCGCTACCCGCTGAGCCCGCGTCAGCCTGCGGTGTGCATGGACTGGAACGAAGCCAAGGCGTATGTCGAATGGCTGTCGAAAAAGACCGGCAAGTCCTACCACATGGTCAGCGAAGCCCAGCGTGAATACGCGGCACGCGGCGGCAGCAAGGGCTCTTTCCCGTTTCCGATGGACGAAGGCAAGCCCTACAGCATCGCCAAACACGCCAACACCTACGGCCCGGAAGACGGTTTCAGCTACACAGCGCCCGCTGGCAGCTACAGCCCCAACGATTTCGGCATCTACGACGCCCACGGCAACGTCTACGAATGGACTGCCGATTGCGAGACCAGCAACTACAACGGCGCGCCCACCGATGGCAGCGCATGGCTGGCCGGTGATTGCACCTGGAAGATGATTCGCGGCAATGACTGGACCGAAGCGCCGATTTTCTCGCGCTCCGGCAACCGCAACAGCCGCCAGCCGGATGTACGGGGCGACTGGCTGGGTTTCCGGGTCGCCCGCGACCTCTGACGGACTTCATGCGCCCCCGGCCTGAACAAGCCCACGCCGCACTCACGGACACTGACGAGACACACCATGACCCGCACAACTGAAAGCCTCGCCCGGGAAACCCTGAGAATCCTCAAGCCGTTCTGGTGGCTGGTGGCGCTGTCGACCTTGCTGGGGATTGTCAGCGGCCTGAGCGTGACCGGCCTGCTGGCCACCATCAACAACGCGATGAACATGCCCGGCGGGCCGGACACGCAGACCGCGCTGCTGTTTGCCGGCCTGTGTGTGCTGACCCTGGCGTGTTCGACCCTGTCCAACCTGTCGACCAATTACGTCGGCCAGCGAGTCGTCGCCAACCTGCGCCGCGAGCTGGCGGCCAAGGTGCTGGTCGCGCCCATCGAGCAGCTGGAACGCTATCGCGCGCACCGCCTTATTCCGGTGCTGCTCAACGACGTCAACACCATCAGCACCTTTGCCCTGTCGGTCGCGCCGATGGTGATTTCGTTTACCGTCACCCTCGGCTGCCTGGCCTATCTGGCCATGCTGTCCTGGCAGATTCTGGCGCTGACAGTGCTCACCGTGGTGCTCGGCACCGGCGCGCAATACCTGGCGCATGCGTTCGGCATGCGCAGCATTCTGGCCGCGCGCAACAGCGAAGACGAATTGCAGAAACACTATCAGGCGCTGTCCGCAGGCGCCAAGGAGCTGCGCATTCAGCGAAAACGTCGTCAGCACATGCTCGACGAAAAGATTCACGGGGCCACTGAACACATCTGCCGCTCGAACATTCGCGCTGCCAACATCTTCGTCAGCGCGGAAACCTTCGGCTCGATGCTGTTCTTTGCGGTGATCGGCATGGCCATTGCCTTTCAGGCGCTCTGGCCGACGACCGAAAAGACCGTACTGGGCGGCTTCGTGCTGGTGATGCTATACATGAAAGGCCCGCTGGAACGCCTGATTACTGCCCTGCCCGGCATCAGCCGTGCGCAGGTCGCCATGCGTCGCATCGCCGAGCTGTCGTGGAAATTCTCCAGCCCCGAACCGCACCTGCTGGTCAGTGACCGCCCGACGTCGCTGGCCAGCATGCACACGCTGGAACTGCACAACCTGCGCTATGACTACCCGCCGGTCGAGGGCAGCGATGCCTTCCACCTCGGCCCGGTCGACTTGAGCATCAAACAGGGCGACATCGTGTTCATCGTCGGCGAGAACGGCTGTGGCAAGACCACACTGATCAAGCTGCTGCTGGGCTTATACACGCCGCAACAGGGCGAGATCCGCCTCAATGGTCAGGCCGTCACTGCGGAAAAGCTGGATGACTACCGCCAGCTGTTCACCACGATTTTCGCCGACTACTACCTGTTCGACGAGCCGTTGCAGGGCCAGGCCGCGCTGCCGCAAGACGCGGGCAAATACCTGGAGCGCCTGGACATCGCGCACAAGGTCAGGATCGAGAACGGGGCCTTCACCACCACCGATCTGTCGACCGGTCAGCGCAAGCGTCTGGCGCTGATCAATGCGTGGCTGGACGAGCGCCAGGTGCTGGTGTTTGACGAGTGGGCCGCCGATCAGGACCCGGCGTTCCGTCGCGTGTTCTACACCGAGCTGTTGCCAGAATTGAAGCAACAGGGCAAGACCATCATCGTGATCTCCCATGACGACCGCTATTTCTACGTCGCCGACCAGCTGGTACGGATGCAGACCGGGCAGATTCAGGTCGAACAGGTTCACAGCGAAACCCCCGACAAAACCATTCCAGCGTGATTCACCCACGCCTTGAACGCCCCGCCCGGCCCGTACGCGAGCGGGGCTTTTTTTTGCCTGTGCACTCCGCGCCACGCTCAATTACTAGCCAAACGCCATGTTTTTTCGTGAATTGTGAAAAAAACATTAAATAAACGTTATTCGCTTTCGTTCTCATTAACAGCGAATTGCGCGCCCAGCCATCTCTCGCGCAACGCCCCATAAAAAAGTGGCTCACGCCTGCCCGGTCGACGGCTGGACCCGACTGCGCAGGCCTGAACGACGCTCCCAATCTCCTTGCCGATACTCACTGGAAAGAGCCAATTCATGCACAACCCGTCACGACTCACCCCGCTCAGCAAAGCGTTGATGCTCAGTCAGATGTTCCGCTCCCGGCCATCCATGGCGGCCATGGGTCTTGCGCTGTGCATGCCGGTGGCCGGCCAGGCGCAGGAAACTGTCGCAGACGATTCGAACACGACGGGCACGCTCAATCTGGCCCCGACCGCAATCGACTCGCATTACCTGGGCACCAGCACCGACGGCACCGGTTCCTACACCACCGGCGCAGTGAGTATCGGCAAGGGCGCACCGCAATCGCTGCGCGAAACACCGCAATCGGTGAGCGTGGTGACTCGGCAAGTCATGGATGACAACAACCTCACCAGCCTCAGCGACGTGCTGGAAGACACTCCGGGTATCACCTTCCAGTACCGCAACTTCGGCGGTCACGTGTACACCTCACGCGGCTTCTCGCTGCTGGCGGAAAGCTTCCTGGTCGACGGCATTGGCGGTCAGGGCTATCAGATCACCGGCTGGATGCAGCCCGACATGGCGATCTACGATCGCGTGGAAGTGCTGCGCGGCGCGTCAGGGCTGCTGGTCGGTGCCGGTCAGCCCGGCGGTGCGGTCAATCTGGTGCGCAAACGCCCGACCGCCGAGAACAAATTTTCGATCACCACCCGCGCCGGCTCCTGGGACCAGTACCGGGTCGACCTGGATGGCAGCGGCAAGCTCAACGATTCCGGCACCCTGCGCGGGCGTATGGTCGCGGCCTACGATGACAGCGGCTCCTACCTGGACGGTCGCGACAGCCGTACGCCGCTGCTGTACGGCATCGTCGAAGCCGACCTGAGCGATGACACCACCCTGACCATGAGCCTGCGTCGTCAGGAACAGGTCATCAACGGCTACTCGATCTATGGCCTGCCGCGCTACAGCAACGGCCAGTCGCTGGGCCTGTCGCGCTCGACCAACCTGGCGCAGAAGTGGAACCGCCATGAAAGCGACATGACCGAGGTGTTCACCGAAGTCGCGCATCGCTTCAATGAGGACTGGACCAGCCGGACGTCGCTGACCTATTCCCAGGGTGGCTTCGATCAGAACATTGCCTACGCACGGGGCGCAGTGAATCCCGTGACGCTGGCGGGCTCCAACTTTCAGGGCACGCTGTTTCGCAAGGACGAGGTCGACAGCGTCGGTCTGAACAGCCAGCTGGAAGGCAACTTCAACGCGTTCGGCCTTGAACATCAAGTGACCTTGGGGGCCGATTGGTCGAAGCAGGACGCCAACACACATCAGGCGACCGTGACCAGACGCACCGCAGTCAACGTTTTCGACGTCAACGAGAATGCGTTTGCCAAACCGGCCCGTCCCGCTTGGCAAAATGACATCGACACCACCGAAGAACGCGCGGGTCTGTACGCCAACACGCGCATTCACCTGAGCGAACCGTTGAGCGTGGTGCTGGGCACGCGCCTCAGCTGGTACGACTACAAGTACGACGTCAAAACCGGTGCGGCAAACAGTTACGAATCCAAGCAGACTCAGGAATTCACCCCGTTCGCCGGCCTGATCTATGACATCAACGACAGCTGGTCGTGGTACGCCAGCTATGCCGACATCTTCACGCCACAGGCCAACTACGTCACCGCTGGCGGCTCGCCACTGGACCCGGCCATCGGCTCCAACTACGAAACCGGCTTCAAGGGCGAGCTGTTCGACAAGCGCATGAACCTGTCGATGGCGCTGTTCTATATCAAACAGAAAGATGTGGCTGCCGTTGATGTGAACACCACTGAACTGTGCCCTACCAGTTCCGACGGTTCCTGCTACCTGCAGGACGGCATCAGCCGCAGCAAGGGCGTCGACGTCGAGGCCAGCGGTGAAGTGCTACCGGGGCTGCAAGTGTTCGGCGGTTACACCTACAACATGCTGCGCAACAACGGTGATTCGGATGTGGCTTACGAAACGCCGAAACACATGCTGCGCCTCAACACCAGCTACAACCTGCCGGGTGCCTGGAACCGCCTGACCCTGGGCGCCGGTGTGTCGGCGGATTCGGGTTACGAAGTGCCGTCCAACAAAGAGCTTGGCGTGGCCGGTCGGGCCATCTGGGATGCCAGGGCGTCGTGGAAACTGGACGAAAACTGGAAGGTGTCACTCAACGCCGAAAACCTGTTCGACCGCAAGTACTACACCACCTCGATCGCCACCGATCGCTCCAACGTCTATGGCGAACCGCGCAGCTACGTCCTGACCTTGCGGGGAGATTTCTGATCTAAGTAAACGATAGGCGTGATTCTAGCGCCTACGCTCTGCATTCAGCGTTATATACAAGCCCGCTTTTGATTCTGGCCGAAGGCCGTGGGAGCGAACTTGTTCGCGAAGACTGTAGTTCAGACGATGCATTTTTGGACAACATACTGGCCCATGAGCGTTCGAGCGAGCGGAACGCTGGGGGCCGGGACACTCCGCAAACATCTGCATACCACCAACTCCACCGCAAATGCATTATCCTTCGCCATTGATCTCAACGAGCCATCCCTCCCATGCAAACATCCTCCAGCCGTCTGCGCACAGGCCGCGTGAAAACGCTCGGCCTGCGTCTGGGCGGTGTGGGGTTGTTGCTGGTGTTGAGTGTTCAGGGACAGGCACTGGCAGAGGAATTCGAGTTCGATATCCCGGCCCAGACCCTGAGCAGTGCGCTAAAGGAATTGGGCCGCCAGTGCGATCTGCAAATCCTCTATAACCCCGACGACCTGAACGGCAAGCTCAGCAGCCCGGTGCATGGCAGGCTGACGCCCGAACAGGCAGTTGCCGATCTGCTGAAAAAAGCCAACGTAGCGCACAGTCTTGAAGACAACACCCTGACCCTTGGCGCTGCTGCCTCCGCACAAACCATGAATCTCGGGCCGGTGGCGATCAAGGGCGACTCGTTCGGCATCACCTCCGAGGGTAGCGGCTCGTATGCGGCCACTGGCGTGAGCATCAACAAGACCGCTCAGTCGCTGCGCGAAACGCCGCAGTCGATCACCGTCATGACCCGCCAGGTTATGGACGACAAAAACCTCACCGGCCTTGATGAAGTGATGGCCCAAACGCCCGGCATCACCTTTTCCCAACGTAACTTTGGCTCTCATGTCTTCAGTTCGCGGGGCTTCGCGCTGGAGGACGAGAGCTACATCATCGATGGCGTGGCCGGTCAGGGTTACAGCGTGACCGGCTGGATGACCCCGGACATGGAAATCTACGACCGCGTTGAAGTGCTGCGCGGCGCAGCCGGCTTGCTGATCGGCGCAGGCAACCCCGGTGGCGCGGTCAATCTGGTCCGCAAGCGCCCGACCGCACTGCCGCAGTTTTCGATCACCACCCGCGCAGGCAGTTGGGACAACTACCGGGTCGACCTGGATGGCAGCAGCAAACTCAACGATTCCGGCAGCATCCGCGGGCGTTTTGTAACGTCCTATGAAGACCGCGGCTATTTCACCGATGGTCTGCAGAAAACCGCGCCGTTGCTCTACGGCATCCTGGAAACCGACCTGAGCAAAGACACCACCCTGACCCTGGGCGTGCGCCATCAGAACGCGGACACCCAAGGCTTTTCGATCTTCGGTCTACCTCGCTACAGCAACGGCAAGGCCATCGACCTGCCGCGCTCCACGTCGCTGGCCCAGGACTGGAACCGCCACCAGACCCGCACCGACGAAGTGTTTAGCGAGCTGGAAACCCGCTTTGACGAGAGCTGGAGCGGCACACTGTCGGCAACCCACTCCGATGGCGCTTTCGATCAGAAGGTCGCCTACGCACAGGGCGCTATTGATCCAGCAACGCAGAGCGGTTCCCGACTGGTCCGAACCCTGTTCCGCTCGGACGATATCCATAGCAATGGCATCGACGCGCACCTGGACGGCCGGTTCGACGCCTTTGGCCTGACTCACCAGTTGACCGTCGGCGGCAACGGGTCCGAGCAGAAACGCGAGTCGCGCTATGCCACGGTCAATGCCAATCAGCCACTGGCTATCTTCAACCCCGACCACGACGCGATTGCCGAGCCTGCGCGCCCGGCCTGGAGCAGCACGGACTACAGCGACAAGCGCTATGGCGTCTACAGCAACCTGCGCCTGAGCCTGACAGAATCCTTGAGCCTGGTGATGGGTGGCCGGGTCAGCAGCTATGACTATCAGACCACGTCCGCAGGCGTAAACCGTCGCGCGCGGGAGGACAACCAGGTCACGCCGTTTGCGGGGGTCATCTACGACCTCAACCGGGACTGGTCGTGGTACGCCAGTTACACGGATATTTTTCTGCCGCAAAGCGCCTATCGAACCGCCTCAGGCACGCTGCTAGATCCGGCCATCGGCGCCAGCCATGAAACCGGAATCAAGGGCGAGCTGTTCGACAAACGCCTGAATGTGTCACTGGCGCTGTTCTATGTGAAGCAGAAGGACGTGGCCGTCGAAGATGATGCCAATGCGGGTCAGTGCCTGAGCAATGATGCCTATGGAACCTGCTACCTGAACGGTGATATCCGGCGCAGCAAGGGCGTCGACATGGAAATCAGCGGCGAGCCTTTACCGGGATTGCAGACCCTGGCCGGCTACACGTTCAACATCACCCGCGGCAGCGACGGGCAATCGATTTCAGCAGAAACACCCCGGCATATGCTGCGCCTGACCAGCCGCTACACCCTGCCCGGCGCCTGGCGTCGGTTGACGGTCGGCGGCGGGGTTTCGGCGCAAAGCGGCTACTCGGAACACGAGTCGACCCAACCCATCGATAACGCTGGCCGGGCCATCTGGGATGCCCGGATCGCGTGGAAAATCGACGAACACTGGTCGGTGGCCCTCAACGGCAACAACCTGCTGGATCGCAAATACTACAAGGCCACCGGCGACATCGACCGCGGTAACTATTACGGCGACCCGCGCAACTACGTCCTGACCCTGCGCGGTGATTTTTAAGCGCGTCGTACCCAAGAGCGCCCAGAGAGGCACGCGCCAACCCAGATACCCATCGTTCCTCACGCTCTGCGTGGGAATGCCGTTCGTGACGCTCTGCGTCACAATCGATGCCCCTCCGCGCACTCAAGAGAGGACGCAGAGCGTCCAGAAAGGCATGCCCACGCTGGAGCATGGGCACGATGGTGTTCTTCAGGACGCGTATCATCCCTCACACTCCGGCCCAGACGACCATCGTTCCTCACGCTCCGCGTGGGAATGCCGTTCGTGACGCTCTGCGTCACACCAAGCGCTCGGCAAGCCCCTGCAGAAACGCTTCCGCGATCACCAGGTTGTCGTGTCGTTGATCGATCGTCGTCGAGCTGCGCAGTCCGTTGACCGAGCACTGTTCCAGCAGCACCGCTTCAGCCTTGGCAATCTGTCCCGGTTTGCGGCTTTGCCCTGCCCACCAGCAATCGACCTGTACATTGAGGGTCTTCAAGGTAAACGCCTGGCTGAGCTTTGCGTTGGCTTCCAGCAATGTGTAACCGGTTTCGATTTCGTCCTGCACCGCGATGTCCTGGAACATGCTGCGCAGGCTGTCGACGTTCATTGCGTGTTGCAATGCGATCTGCTCGATCACCTGATCAATCACTTCACTCTCCCCGGTCACCGACTGCCGGGCCGTTTCGATCAGATCGACAATGGTTTGCTCCTGCAAGCCCGGCACAAAGGCCTGCAGGCTCTTGATCAGGCTGCGGTAGTAGTTTTCGCCCTGCTGCTGCGTGGTGACGTGCGGCTCTTCTTCGACCCATTGCATGCCGACTGATGCCGGTAGCTGGGTGTCGACCAGCCCGAGAAAGCTCACCACCTCGCCAGCACGCTCCAGCACATGCGCGACCTCGACGGCCAGCGCGCCGCCCATCGACCAGCCCAGCAGGTTGTACGGCCCGTGCGGCTGGGTCATGCGGATCTGCTCGACATAGTAATCGACCATGTCCTGCCACGACGTATCGAACCAGCCCGGCACCACGTAGGCCTTGTTGACCAACCCGTAAACCCTTCGGCTGTCGCTCAACCTGCCCGCCAGCGGGTAATACGAATAGGTGCCACCACCGCCCGGAGGCAGGCAGAACAGTGGCGCATGCGCCGAGCCATTGGCGTTCATGGCGATGACCGCCGATTTGACCCTGGCTTCATCGGCGCGCATGAAATCAGCCAGTTCGCCAAGGGTCTGCAGCAACAGCAAGTCATGCAGCTTGATGGAGATATCGAGCGTCTCGCGAATCCTGCCCGCCAGTGAAACCGCCAGCAGCGAGTGCCCGCCCAGGGCAAAGAAGTTGTCATTGAGCCCGACCCGTTCGACGTGCAACACCTGCTCCCACAACGTAGCAAGGCGTTGCTCGAATGCCGTACGCGGCGCCACGTAACCCCGCTGTGAGCGGGCCACGTCCGGTTTCGGCAGAGCCCTGCGATCCAGCTTGCCATTGGCGGTCAGCGGCATAGAATCGATAAATACGAAGTAGCCTGGCACCATGTAATCCGGCACCTGAGCCTTGAGGTGGGTCTGCAGATGCTCGCGCAGAACGTCCGGCGCCTGAGCGGCATCGGTCGGCACCAGATAAGCCACCAGTTGCTTGCCGGACGGCCCGTCGATGTCGATCACCGTGGCTTCGCGCACAGCGGCATGCTCATGCAGACGCGCTTCGATTTCGCCTAGCTCGATGCGCAAGCCGCGAATCTTCACCTGATGGTCGATACGCCCGGCGTAGTCAATAACGCCCGCGTCGCGGTAGCGCGCCAGATCGCCGGTACGGTACAGCCTGCCGCCGCCGTGCTCGTCGAACGGATCCGGCACGAAGCGCTCAGCCGTCAGTGCTGCTCGGTTGTGATAACCCCGCGCCAGACCGACGCCGCCCAGGTACAACTCCGCCGCCACGCCCTGTGCAGCAGGCAGCAGGCCGTCGTCGAGGATGTGGGTTTTCAGGTTATCGATCGGCCGGCCGATCGGCACGCTGAGCACGTCGTCGGTGGTGCACGTCCAATGGGTCACGTCGATGGCCGCTTCGGTGGGGCCATACAGGTTGTACAGGCCGGCCTGCGGCAAACGCTTGAGCACCTGAGCGGCCAGCTCGGCAGGCAGTGCTTCGCCGCTGCACACCGCTCGGCGCAGCGTGTTGCAGCTTTCCACCTGAGGATGAGCCATGAACGCCTGCAGCATCGACGGCACGAAATGCAGCGTCGTGACCTGATGCTCGCGAATGGTCTGCACCAGCCGCTCGGGGTCGCGATGATCGCCCGGCAGCGCCATGGCCAGACGTGCACCGGTCATCAGCGGCCAGAAGAATTCCCAGACCGACACGTCGAAACTGAACGGCGTCTTTTGCAGAACCGTATCGCTGCCATCCAGCGCGTAGGCCTTCTGCATCCAGTGTAAGCGGTTGACCAAAGCACGATGGCTGTTGCCCGCGCCCTTGGGTTTGCCGGTCGAACCCGAGGTGTAAATCACATAAGCCAGGTTCAGCGGGTGACTCAGGTTGACCGGGTTGGCAGTGCTGTAACCTTCCAGCCAGTCGCCGTGCTGATCCAGGCACAGGCTCTGCACCTGGGGCGGAACCGGCAAACGCTCCAATAGCGCCGCCTGAGTCAGCAGCAGACCAATCCCGCTGTCCTGCATCATGTAAGCCAGCCGATCTTCGGGATAATCCGGGTCCAGCGGTACATAAGCGCCACCTGCTTTAATGATCGCCAGCAGACCGATGACCAGTTCCAGACTGCGCTCGACACAGATCCCCACCAGCACGTCCGGGCCGACGCCCGAATCACGCAGGCGATGCGCAAGCTGATTGGCGCGGGCGTTGAGGTGTGCGTAGCTCAATTGTTCGGCGGCGAAAATCAGCGCCGGAGCGTCCGGCGTGGCACACACCTGGGCTTCGATCAGATTGTGCAGGCACTGCTCGCTGGGGAAGTCTACGGCTGTGGCGTTCCACTCGCGCAGAACATGCTGCTGCTCGCGGTCGCTCAACAGCGCCAGTTCGCCAAGCGCCGCCTGTGAGTCATGCGCCAGCGCCTGCAGGACCTGCTGAAAATGCGCCGACAACTGCGCCATGTGTTGCTCGCTGAACGCCTGACGGGCGTAACTGAAGCGCAGCGACAGGGTTTCACCGAGATTGACCACCAGCGTCAGCGGGTAATGCGTCTGCTCCTGCGTCTGCAGACCGTCGAACACCAGCCCCGGCGGCGCCGCCTGTTGCAAGGCTTCGGACACAGGGTAGTTTTCGAACACCAGAATGGTGTCGAACAGCGCCTCGCCAGCGCTGCGTGCCCAACGCTGAATCTCGTACAGCGGCGTGTGTTCATGCTCTCGCAGAGCGATATTCTGCGCCTGCACCTGTTGCACCCACTCCGCCACCCGTTGCTCGGCACGTGGGCTGGCGATCACCGGCAGGGTATTGATGAACAGCCCGAGTTGCTCCTCGACACCCGGCAGATCCGCCGGGCGCCCGGCCACGGTTGCGCCGAAGGTGACGCTGGACTGCCCCGTGTAGCGTTGCAGTACCAGCAGCCAGGCCGATTGCACCAGCGTGTTGAGGGTCACGCGCTGCTCGCGGGCAAACTCGCTCAGTTGACGGGTGTTCTCGGCGTCGATCGAGTGCAGGTAATCACCGTGCCCCTGCCCATTCTCAGGCGTCTTGAAGGCCTGCACCAGCCGCGTGGGCTGATCGAGTCTGGCCAACTGATCGGTCCAGAAACGCTCGCTGAGACCAGCATCCTGGCGCTGCAACCATTCGATGTAGTCGCGATAGCGGCTGACCTGCCTCGGCAGTGTCTGGCCGCTATAACGCTGCAGCACTTCACCCAGCAGGCGTGAGCTGCTCCAGCCATCCATGAGGATGTGATGGCTGGTGTAGATCAGTTGATGGCTCTGCTCGCCGGTGCGCAATACGGCCAGGCGCAGCAAAGGCCCCTGGGCCAGATCGAAACCTTGCTGGCGGTCGGCATCGGCCCATTGGTCGATCCAGCCGGACGACTGCCCCCGGGCATCCAGCTCGACAAAAGGCATGCGCACATCACGCAAGACCACTTGCAGCGCTGGCTGCAGATGGCTGATGAAAGCACTGCGCAGCACCTCATGGGCATCCAGCGTGGCCTGCCAGGCGGCGCGGAAACGCGGCACGTCCAGGCCGCTGACCTCGATGCGCATCTGGTTGATGTAATTGCCCGCCTCCTGCTCGAACAGGGTGTGGAACAGCATGCCCTGCTGCATCGGTGCCAACGGGTAGAGGTCTTCGATCTGCCCGGCAGATATCGGCAAACGGCTCAGTTGCGACTGACTCAGGCGCGCCAGCGGAAAGTCCGACGGAGTCGCCCCAGCCACGCCTTCGGTGGTGCAATGGGCAATCAATTGTTGCAATTCGGTGGCGTACTCATCGGCCAGGCGCTGCACGGTCTCGCGCTCGAACACCGCGCCACTGAAGGTCCAGCTCAGGCGCAGCTCACCGGCATAGACCTGACCGTTGATGCTGATCGGCGCAGCCAGCGGCGCATCGGCACTCTGTGAGGCACCGCTGCTGTCGGCCGAAGGTGTGAACAGTGCCTCCGGTGCGTCGAAGCTGCCGTCGAACTGCCCCAGGTAATTGAATACGATGCTGCCCAGCGGCAGGGCTTGCAGGGTCTGCCGCGCCGATTCGCGGCCCAGGTAGCGCAACGCGCCGTAACCGATGCCCTTGTAGGGCACTGCGCGCAGTTGCTCCTTGATGGTCATGATCGAATCGGCCAGCGAGGCCTGCGGGGTGAGCCTGACCGGGTACACATTGCTGAACCAACCCACCGTGCGGCTCAGGTCCAGTGCGTCGAACAGGTCTTCGCGGCCGTGGCCTTCGAGACGAATCAACGCATGCGGTTGCGCGGTCCAGCGGCTGACCACCCGCGCCAGCGCGGTCAGCAGCAGGTCATTGATCTGCGTGCGATAGGCCGCCGGGGCGTCCTGCAGCAGTTGTCGGGTCAGCTCGCCATTGAGTTGCGTGACCACCGACAGCGCGTGCTTCTGTTGCTGGCCGCCATGCGGATGATCACACGGCAAGGCATCGCTGACGTCCTGCAATTGCGCCTGCCAGTAGCCCAACTCCTGCTCCAGCGCCGGGCTTTGCGCGTAGGCCTGCAAGTGCTCAGCCCAGCTTTTCAGCGAGCTGGTTTTCGCCGGCAACAACGCTGGCTGGCCTGATGCCAGAGCTACGTACGCCTGCTGCAGGTCTTCCAGCAACACCCGCCATGACACGCCGTCCACCAGCAGATGGTGAATCACCAGCAGCAGGCGCTGTTCGCCCTGTGGCAGGTTGATCAGCACGGCACGCAATAGCGGTCCGTTTTTCAGGTCCAGGCTGCGTTGCGCCTCATCGGCCAGCTCAGGCAAGCGCTCGATGCTGTCCAGCTCATGGGTCCAGAGCAGCTCGCGAGTATTCGGCGCGCCAAAGGTGGCCAGCCATTGGCCATCCTGTTGGGAGAAACCCAGACGCAGTGCGTCGTGCTGTTCGACCAACGCAGTCAATGCTGACTGAAGATGAGCAGCCTCCAGCGTTTGCAACGGCTTGAGCATCAGCGCCTGATTCCAGTGCTGACGCTCGGGGATGTCCAGCTCGAAGAAACGCGCCTGAATCGGCAGCAACGGTAACGAACCGCTGATCTGCTCTGCCACGGCTGCGGGCTTTTTCTGAATCAATTTCGCCACCGAGGCCAGTTGGCCGATGGTCTGTTTTTCGAATAACTGCTTGGGGCTGAGCTTGATGCCCTGGCGCTTGGCGCGGGCGATGATCTGCAGACTGAGGATCGAATCGCCGCCCAGTTCGAAGAAGTTGTCGGTGCTGCCGACCTGTTCCAGTTTCAGCACGTCCGCCCACACGGCGGCGAGCTTTTCCTCGATCTCGCCGACTGGTGCGGTGTAACGCTGTTTGACTACGCCAGGCCTTGGCAAGGCGCGCTTGTCGAGCTTGCCATTGGCGGTCACCGGCAGACGCTCCAGGAGCATGATCTGCGCGGGCACCAGATACTCCGGAAGGCGAGCCGCCAAGTGCTCGCGCAACTGGTCGACATTGAGGCTGGTGCCGGCCGCCGCGACGCAATAGGCCACCAGTTGCAAGCGCGTCTCGTCACTGTCCAGCGGCTGGGCCAGCACCACGGCCTCGGCGACGTTGTCCAGGGTTTGCAGAAGCTGGCCGACCTCGCCCGGCTCTACACGATAACCGCGGATTTTCACCTGATCGTCAGCACGGCCCAGGTATTCCAGCACGCCATCCACCCACCGCGCACGGTCGCCTGCACGGTACAGGCGCTGACCGTTGGCGTCCGGGTCCGGCACAAAGCGTTCGGCGGTCATTGCCGCACGGCCCAGATAACCCTGCGCCAGCCCGCGCCCGCCCAGATACAGTTCACCGGTCACCCGTTCGGCCACCGGGTTCAGGTAAGCGTCCAGCACCCGCGCCTTGCCGTTGGCCAGCGGCTGACCGACCGGCACACTGCGGCAGGCGTCTATAGGCCCCGCCACTTCGTGGGTCAGGATACCGACCGTGGTCTCGGTCGGACCGTAGTGGTTGATGACCCGGCAGCCCGGTTTGAGCGCACGCACCTGCTCGACCAACGCCCAGGCGCTGGCCTCGCCGCCCAGAATCAGCACCTGCCCTGGCAGCACGTCCGCGGGGTTGGCGGCCTGCAGCAGGCCCTGCAAATGGCTGGGCACGATTTTCAGCACGTCAACCTGATGCTCGGCCATGTAACGCGCAAAACCGTCCGGGTCGAACGCCTGTTCGTGAGACAGCAGGTGCAGCGTCCGGCCGGACGCCAGCGCACCGAACAACAGCGTGTGCCCCAGGTCGGCAGCGACCGTCGACACCATCGCCATGCTCACCCCGTCGTTCAGCGCCAGGCGCTCAAGCACGCCCTGCACATAGTTGGCCAGCGCGCCGTGGCTGATCACCACGCCCTTGGGCTGCCCGGTGGAGCCGGAGGTGTAGATGATGTACGCCGCTTGCCCGGGCAGCACCCGAACGTCCAGCGCCTGGCTGTCGACGGCGGCCCACAGTGCAGCGTCGAACGCCAGCACCGGGCACACGCCCAACCGCGCGGCCTTGTCGTCATCGGGCGCATGCACCAGCAGCACCGCGCCGCTGTCACGGACCAGTTGTTGCAGGCGCTCGGCCGGTTGTGCGCTGTCCAGCGGCAGGTACACCGCGCCCAGCTTCAGCAGCGCCAGCAGGCTAACCACCCATTCCACGGAGCGGTCCAGGCACAGCGCGACGGTCATGCCCGGCTTGATGTCCTGGGCGTGCAGGTAGCGGGCGAATTGGTTACTGCGTGTCTCAAGTTCGTCAAAGCTCAACACCTGCTGGCCCACACACAACGCAGTCTTGCCACGCCCGGCACGCAGGCCCTGTTGCCAGAGGCTGAGAAAATCGGTGCAGGCAAAGTCCTGGGTTTGCTCGGCGACCAGCGACGATACCGCGTGTGGAAGATCGGCCAGACGCCGGTCGGTGTCCGAAACCAGTGCGTGCAGCACGCTGCGCAGCGCGTCGGCGATACGCTCGATTGTCTGTGCTTCGAACAGGTCGGTGGCGTAGGTGAAATAACCGCGTATCCCGTCGGGCGTGTCGGTGAAGTCGAAGGCCAGGTCGAAACGCGCATCGCTGCTGCCCATCGGGAACTCATCGACCGTCAGGCCCGACACGCGCTGCCCGTTGCCATCGGCCGCCAGCACGTGCTGATTGATCTTGAACTGGAACAGCGGGTTGTGACCCGGATTGCGCTCCGGCGCCAAGGCATCCACCAGATGCTCGAACGGCAGTTCCTGATGCGACTGCGCGCCCGTGACCACCTGCTTGACCTGATCCAGCAGCTCGGCAAAGCTCTGCCGCTCGTCCACCTGCACACGCAGCACCTGAGTGTTGATGAAAAAGCCGATCAGCCCTTCCAGCTCGCTGCGTGTGCGCCCGGCATTGGGTGCGCCGATGCGGAGGTCGGACTGTCCGCTGAAGCGCGACAGCACTACCGACAGCGCCGCCAGTGTCACCATGAACAGGGTCTGGCCGTTGTTGCGCGCCAGGCCTTTCAGTTGCGCGGAGAGTTGCTGCGGCAGGTCGACGCGCACACTCGCACCGCGATGGCTGGGTTGCAGCGGACGCGGATGATCCAATGGCAGGCTCAGCAACGGATGTTCGCTGCCCAGTTGCTGTTTCCAGTAGTCCAGCTGCCGCTCGCCCTCCCCGGCCTCCAGCCAGGCGCGTTGCCAGATCGCGTAGTCGGCGTACTGAATCGCCAGCGCAGGCAACGGCACTGGCTGCCCCGATACCTGCGCCTGATACAACTGCACGAACTCGCGAATCAGCACTCCGCCGGACCAGCCATCGGACACCACGTGATGCATGCACACGGTCAGTACGTGTTCGCTTTCACTCAACTGAAACAGCTTGACCCGCAGCAGCGTACCGCTCAACAAATCGAAGGGCTGTTGCAACTCGGCGCGCACCTGCTGCTCGATCTCTGCGGGCGCCGTCGACGCGAACTCGAGGGCGACCGTGGCCTGTTCGAGAATCTCCTGGTAGAACACGCCGTCCGCTGAAACGAAGCGGGTACGCAGGGTTTCATGACGCTGCACCAGCAGGTCCAGCGCCGCGCTCAGCGCCTGCCGGTCCAGTGCGCCATTCAGACGCACCGCCATGGGCACGTTGTAGGCCGCGTTGCCCGGTTCCATCTGCCAGAGGAACAGCATGCGCTGCTGCGCGTAGGACAGCGGGATACGCGCTGCGGCATGCCGGGTCACGGCGATGGGCAGCAGTTTGAAGCTCTGTCCGGTCTCGTGCATCTTGGCGAGGATCTGCCGGCGCTGTTCGACGGGCAAGCCGACGAAACGCTGGGCGATACGCTCTGCTGCAGACTTGTCCATGTCAGATACCCGCCATTTCATTCATCATTTTTTCAATATCGGACAAGCCGTCCTCGGTCAGCGACAGGCCACTGCCAGCGAAGGCCTGAATAAATTCGTTCAATTGCGGTTTCTCGAAGATCAGGCGCAGCGGAATGTCGATTCCCAGGCCGCTGTGGATTCTGGAAATCAGCTGCGTCGCCAGCAGCGAGTGGCCACCGAGCTCGAAGAAATCGTCGCTCAGGCCGACACGCTCGACTTTCAGCACATCGGCCCAGATCGCCGCCATCTGCTGTTCCTGCTCGGTACACGGAGCGACGTACTGGCGCTGCAACTGGCGCTGCAACTGGCTGGCGTCAGGTTTCGGCAGGGCCTTGCGATCGAGCTTGCCGTTGGCGCTCAGCGGCATCCTGTCGAGGATGATGAAGTGCGTGGGCACCATGTAATCCGGCAGCGACTCCTTGAGGAAGGCCTTGAGCGCATCACGCAGCGGCTCGTCGTGGTGCTCGACCACCAGATACGCCGCCAGCTGTTTGCCGGACGGGCCGTCAACGTCGATCACCACCGCCTCATTAACGCTGTCGTGCTCCAGCAGGCAGGCTTCGATTTCGCCCAGTTCGATGCGCAAGCCGCGAATCTTCACCTGATGGTCGATACGCCCGGCGTAGTCGATGACGCCCGCGTCGCGATAACGCGCCAGATCGCCGGTGCGGTACAGCCTGCCGCCGCCCTGCTCGTCGAACGGATCCGGCACGAACCGCTCAGCCGTCAGTGCTGCACGGTTGTGGTAGCCCCGCGCCAGACCGACGCCGCCCAGGTACAACTCCGCCGCCACGCCCTGTGCAGCAGGCAGCAGGCCGTCGTCGAGAATGTGGGTTTTCAGGTTATCGATCGGCCGGCCGATCGGCACGCTGAGCACGTTGTCGGTGGTGCACGTCCAATGGGTCACGTCGATGGCCGCTTCGGTCGGGCCATACAGGTTGTACAAACCGGCCTGCGGCAAACGCTTGAGCACCTGAGCGGCCAGCTCGGCAGGCAGTGCTTCGCCGCTGCACACCACTCGGCGCAGCGTGTTGCAGCTTTCCACCTGAGGATGGGTCAGGAACGCCTGCAGCATCGACGGCACGAAGTGCAGCGTCGTTATCTGATGCTCGCGGATGGTCTGCACCAGCCGCTCGGGGTCGCGGTGATCGCCCGGCAGCGCCATGGCCAGGCGTGCGCCGGTCATCAGCGGCCAGAAGAATTCCCAGACCGACACATCGAAACTGAACGGCGTCTTCTGCAGAACCGTGTCGCTGCCATCCAGCGCGTAAGCCTTCTGCATCCAGTGCAGACGGTTGACCAGCGCACGATGGCTATTGCCCGCGCCCTTGGGTTTGCCGGTCGAACCCGAGGTGTAAATCACGTAAGCCAGATTCAATGGATGGCTGAGGTTGACCGGGTTGGCGGTGCTGTAACCCTCCAGCCAGTCGCCGTCCTGATCCAGACACAGACTGTGTACCTGCGCAGGAACTGGTAGGCGTTCCTGCAACGAAGCCTGGGTCAACAGCAAGCCAATCCCGCTGTCCTGCATCATGTAGGCCAGACGGTCCTCGGGGTAATCCGGGTCCAGCGGCACGTATGCGCCACCGGCCTTGATGATCGCCAGCAGGCCGATCACCAGTTGCAGGCTGCGCTCGACGCAGATCCCCACCAGCACGTCCGGGCCGACGCCCGACTCACGTAGGCGATGCGCAAGCTGATTGGCGCGGGCGTTGAGTTGCGCGTAGCTCATCTGCTCGGCCGCGAAGATCAGTGCCGGAGCCTCCGGCGTGGCGCGCACCTGAGCTTCGATCAGGCTGTGCAGGCAGTCCTCGCTGGGGAAGTCTGCGGCTGTGGTGTTCCAGCCGTGGAGAATCTGCTGCCGTTCAGCCCTGTCGAGCATCGGCACTTCGGCGATCCGCTGCGCGGCATTGGCGCAGATGGCCTGCAACAAGGCCAGCCAGTGCCCGGCCATGCGCTCGATGGTGCGCGGGTCAAACAACGCGGTCGCGTAGGTCAGGCCAGCGCTCAGGCCACCGTCATGTTCAGCAGTGTTCAGGGTCAGGTCGAACTGCGCCGGGTAACTGTCCGGCAGTAACGCTTCGACCTGCAGACCGGGCAACGCGCGGACGTCGGCGCTGGCCTGGCTCTGGTGATTGAACATCACCTGAAACAGCGGGCTGTGGCTGAGACTGCGTTGGGGCTGCAGGGCTTCGACCAGTTGCTCGAAGGGCAGCTCCTGATGCGCCTGAGCTTGCAGGGCGGTGTGTTTGACCTGCTGCAGCAACTCGTTGAACGTCGTGTGCACGTCAAACTCGGCGCGCAGTACCTGCGTGTTGACGAAGAAGCCGATCAGGCCTTCGGTTTCAGCGCGGTTGCGGTTGGCAATCGGCACGCCGACACGAATGTCCGACTGACCGCTGTGACGGTGCAGCAGGCTCTGGAATGACGCCAGCAACAGCATGAACAGGGTCACGCCCTGTTGCCGCGCGACCTGCTTCAAGCCATCAATCAGCGCAGGCTCAAGCTCGACTGCCAGCCGCGCACCGGCATGGCTTTGCACCACGGGCCGCGGGTAATCGGCGGGCAGCTCCAGAGTCGGCTGTTGATCGCCCAATTGCTGCTTCCAGTAATCCAGCTGCCGGGCCTGTTCGCCAGCCTCCATCCAGGTCCGCTGCCACAGTGCGTAGTCGGCGTATTGCAGGTCCAGCGCGGTCAAGCTCACCTCACGGCCCTGACTGTAGCCCTCGTAAAGGCGCACCAGTTCATCGACCATGATCGGCATCGACCAGCCATCGGAGACGATGTGATGCTGGGTCAGAATCAGCACATGCTCGTCGGTGTTCAGGTTCAGCAAACGGACCCGCAACAGCGGCCCCTGCTCCAGATCGAACGGGCGCTGCATTTCCTGCTGCACGCAAGCTTCAAGGCTCTGGCCGCTGGGCAGCGACTCGACAGACAGGGTCAAGGCACGTGGCGGATGGACGATCTGCAGCGCCTGTTCGCCCTGCTGACGGAAGGTCGTGCGCAGGGTTTCGTGGCGGGCGATCAGCGCGCTGAAACTGTGCTCCAGCGCAGCGATGTCCAGCGAACCGCGCAGGCGCAGGGCTGCGGGAATAATGTACGCGGTGTTCTCCGGGTCAAGCTGCCAGAGGAACCACTGACGCTGCTGCGCGTAGGACAGCCCCAACGGCTGCGTGCGGTCGGCCTTGATGAAGCGCGGCGCACCGTTGCCCTGCCCTGCGCCCGCTGCCAGCGCGAAGGCCGCCAGATCACGCGCTTCGAACAGGTCGCGTAACGACAGCTCGACATCCAGCTGCTGACGAATGCGCGAAATCACCTGAGTGGCCAGTAGCGAATGCCCGCCCTGCTCGAAAAAGTTGTCGCTGCGCCCGACCCGCTCGAGTTTCAACACATCGGCCCAGATCGCGGCCAGTTGCTGCTCCAGCTCGCCTTGCGGGGCGCTGTAGGTGGCCTGTAACTGACTGGCGTCCGGCGCTGGTAGCGCCTTGCGGTCCAGCTTGCCGTTGGCAGTCAGCGGCATGCTGTCGAGGACGATGAAATGGGTGGGCACCATGTAGTCCGGCAAGTGCGCCCTGAGTTGGCCTTTCAGCGTTTCACGAAGGCCCTGCTGATCCTGATCAGGCTCGGTAGGCACGAGGTACGCCGCCAATTGCCCGTCCAGCGCCAGCACGCTCACTTCGCGTATGGCCGGGTGCGCTTGCAGCCGCGCTTCGATTTCACCCAGTTCGATACGGAAGCCACGAATCTTCACTTGGTGGTCGATACGCCCGGTGTATTCGATGGTTCCGGCAGCCCGATAACGCGCCAGGTCGCCGGTGCGGTACAGGCGGCCACCCTCGCTGGAAAACGGGTCCGGCACGAAGCGTTCGGCCGTCAGCGCGCCGCGGTTGTGATAACCCCGCGCCAGACCGGCATGGCCGATGTGCAGCTCACCGCTACAACCCTGAGCGACCGGATTGAAATCGGCGTCCAGCACGTACCACGACAGGTCCGGAATCGCCTCGCCTATCGGGCTGGAGGGGTTCTGCGTGTCGGCCAGCGTGATCGGTCGATAGCTCACGTGCACCGTTGTTTCGGTGATGCCGTACATGTTGACCAGTTGCGGTGTCTGATCGCCGAAGCGCTCGAACCACGGCTTCAGGCTGGCGACGTCCAGCGCTTCGCCGCCGAAGATGATTTTCTGCAACGACAGCGGTAACGATGAATCACAGGCCACGCGCATCAGTTGCTTGAACGCCGACGGCGTCTGGTTGAGCACGGTGACCTGTTGTTCGATCAGCAGCGCATGGAAATCTTCCGGCGAACGGGTCACTTCGCGGGGCACGATCACCAGTCGGCCACCATGCAGCAGCGCGCCGAAAATTTCCCACACCGAGAAGTCGAACGCGAAGGAATGGAACAGCGTCCACACGTCTTGCTCGTTGAAATGGAACCAGTCATCCGTCGCGGCAAACAGGCGCATCAGGTTGTGATGGGCGAGTAAGGTGCCTTTTGGCTTACCGGTCGAGCCCGAGGTGTAGATCACGTAGGCCAGGTTGTCCGGTGTGGTCTGATTGAGCGGGTTTTCCGTGCTGTATTCGTTCAGCGCTTCAGCCAGATCCAGGGTTTGAACGTGTGCAGGAATCGGCAACTGACCCAGCAAATGCGCCTGAGTCAGCAACAGTTCGATACCACTGTCGTGCATCAGAAAGCTCAGGCGATCCTGCGGGTAATCCGGGTCCAGCGGCACGTAAACGCCCCCGGCCTTGAGGATGGCCAGCAGGCCGACAATCATCTCCAGACCGCGCTCGGCAGCCAGCCCGACGCGCACCTCCGGGCCAATCCCCTGTTCGTGCAGTTTATGGGCAAGCTGATTGGCGCGGCGGTTGAGCTGTTGATAGCTCAGTTGCTCGACACCAAAGCTCAGAGCGATGGCCAGCGGCGTGCGCTCGGCCTGGGTTTCGATGCGTTGATGGGCACAATAAGCGCTTGGGTAAACCGCAAGATCGCGGTTCCAGTCACGCAGAGTATTCTGGCGTTCCTCGGCACTCAGCAATGGCAGGTCAGCGATACGCTGATTGACGTCGCGGCACATGCCGTAGAGCAGGTTGCGCCAATGGCTGGCCATGCGCTCGATGGTCGATGCGTCGAACAGGTCGGTGGCGTAGGTCAGTGCGGCTGTCAGGCCGTCCGGGCGTTCGCAGGTGTCGAGGGTCAGGTCGAACTGCGCGGTGTGCTTGTCGAACACCTGATATTCCAGACGCAGCCCTGCCAGCTCACGGCTCTGGTTGTGGCCTTCGCTCTGGTGGTTGTAGGCCACTTGAAACAGCGGGCTGCGGCTCAGGTCGCGCTGCGGCTGCAAGGCTTCGACCAGTTGTTCGAACGGCAGGTCCTGATGGGCCTGCGCCTGCACGGCAGTGTGTTTGACCTGCTGCAACAGCTCGGCCACGGTGGTCTGCGTGGTGAACCCGGCCTTGAGCACCTGGGTGTTGACGAAGAAGCCGATCAGCCCCTGGGTTTCGCTGCGGGTACGGTTGGCGACCGGCACGCCGACGCGCACATCGGCCTGACCGCTGTAGCGATGCAGCAGGGTCTGCAACGAGGCCAGCAACAGCATGAACAGCGTGATGCCCTGTTGACGCGCCAGCACCTTGAGGCCGTCGAGCAGTGCGGCGTCCAGCTCGACGTTAAGCCGCGCACCTTCGTAACTGCGCAGCGCAGGACGCGGCCGATCAGTGGGCAATTCCAGAATCGGCTGTTGCTCGCCCAGTTGCTGCTTCCAGTACGCCAGTTGGCGTTCCTGTTCACCCATCTCCAGCCAGTTGCGCTGCCAGAGGGCGTAGTCGGCGTACTGGATCGGCAGCGGCGCCAGTGTGATCTCGCGACCGAGGCTGGCGGCCTGATAGAACTGCATCAACTCCTCGACCATGATCGGCATCGACCAGCCATCGGAGACGATGTGGTGCTGGGTCAACACCAGTACATGCTCCTGCCCGCTCAGCTTGAGCACGTTGACCCGCAGCAGTGGTCCTTGCTGCAGATCGAAAGGCTGCTGCACGTGCCGATCCACCCAGGTTTCAACAGACTCGCCAGCCGCCAGTTGCTCGACACCGAGCGCAAACGGCGACGCCGGATGCACCACCTGCAGCGCTTCATCGCCCTGCTGTTCGAAGGTCGTGCGCAGGGTTTCGTGGCGTTCGATCAGTTGCTCCACGCTGCGTCGCAATGCCTCGACATTCAGCGCACCGTGCAGGCGCAGCGCCAGCGGAATGTTGTAGGCCGCGCTGTGCGGCTCCAGTTGCCAGATGATCCATTGCCGCTGCTGCGCGTAGGAGAGCGCGGACGGTGCCTGCGTCTCCCTCACGGCAATCGGCGTGACCCCGTAGAGATTCACCCCTTGACGCTTGAGCAGCACCGCCAGCGCCTTGCGTTCACGGGCGGACAGCGATTTAACGGAGTCAAGCAACTGTTGCACTGGGGTCTCTCCTGCTAAGCAATCAAATTATCAATTTCCTCCGCTGATAAACGTTTGAGTGCCTCCAGTGATTTAGTCAATTCGTCCTGCGCGTGGTCACTTTCGCCATTTTTTTCCTGCAGCGTGGCGCAGAAGTCCGCCAGCAGCGGTTGCTCGAAGACATCCTTGAGGCCGACCTCGTGCTGCAACTTTTCGCGCACCCGCACGAGCATCTGCACCGCCAGCAGCGAATGGCCGCCGAGCTCGAAAAAGTTGTCGCTGCGCCCGACCCGCTCGACCTTCAACACATCGGCCCAGATCGCTGCCAGTTGCTGCTCCAGCTCGCCTTGCGGGGGGCTGTAGGTGGCCTGTAACTGACTAGCGTCCGGCGCAGGCAGCGCCTTGCGGTCCAGCTTGCCGTTGGCAGTCAGCGGCATGCTATCGAGGACGATGAAATGGGTGGGCACCATATAATCGGGCAAGTGCGCCCTCAGTTCATTTTTCAGCGTTTCACGAAGGCTCTGCTGATCCTGATCAGGCTCGTTAGGCACCAGGTACGCCGCCAACTGCCCGTCCAGCGCTAGCACGCTCACTTCGCGTATGGCCGGGCGCGCTTGCAACCGCGCTTCGATTTCCCCCAGTTCGATGCGGAAGCCGCGAATTTTCACTTGATGGTCGATGCGCCCGGCGTAGTCGATCATCCCACCAGCCCGATAACGCGCCAGGTCGCCGGTGCGATAAAGGCGGCCACCGTCGTTGGAGAACGGGTCCGGCACAAAGCGTTCGGCGGTCAGCGCCGCACGATTGTGATAACCCCGCGCCAGACCGGCATGGCCGATGTGCAGCTCACCGCTACAACCCTGAGCGACCGGATTGAAATCGGCGTCCAGCACGTACCACGACAGGTCCGGAATCGCCTCGCCTATCGGGCTGGCCGGGTTCTGCGTGTCGGCCAGCGTGATCGGTCTGTAGCTCACGTGAACGGTGGTTTCGGTGATGCCGTACATGTTGATCAGTTGCGGTGCTTGATCGCCGAAACGCGCGAACCACGGCTTCAGGCTGGCGACGTCCAGCGCCTCGCCGCCAAAAATGATTTTCTGCAGCGACAGCGGTAGCGATGAATCACAGGCCACGCGCATCAGTTGCTTGAACGCCGACGGTGTCTGGTTGAGCACCGTGACTTGCTGTTCGACCAGCAGCGCATGGAATTCTTCCGGCGAGCGGGTCACTTCGCGGGGCACGATCACCAGTCGGCCGCCATGCAGCAGCGCGCCGAAAATCTCCCATACTGAAAAGTCGAAAGCGAAGGAATGGAACAGCGTCCACACATCCTTTTCGCTGAATTCGAACCACTCATCCGTGGCCGCGAACAGGCGCATCAGGTTGTGATGGGCGAGCAAGGTGCCTTTCGGTTTACCGGTCGAACCCGAGGTGTAGATCACGTAGGCCAGGTTGGCCGGCGCGGTCTGATTGAGCGGGTTTTCGGTGCTGTAACCGTCCAGTTCGTCAGCCAGATCGAGCGTCTGCACCTGTTCGGGGATCGGCAGTTTGCCAAGCAGCGGCGCTTGGGTCAGCAACAGTTCGATACCACTGTCGTGCATCAGAAAGCTCAGGCGATCCTGCGGGTAATCCGGGTCCAGCGGCATGTAAGCACCACCGGCCTTGAGGATGGCCAGCAGGCCGACAATCATCTCCAGACCGCGCTCGGCGGCCAGCCCGACGCGCACATCCGGGCCGACGCCCTGCTCGCGCAGTTTGTGCGCAAGCTGGTTGGCGCGCTGGTTGAGCTGCCGGTAACTCAGTTGCTGATCGCCAAAACTCAGGGCGATGGCCTGCGGGTTACGCTCGGCCTGGGCTTCGATGCGTTGATGCGCGCAGTGCTCGCTAGGGTAGCGCTGCACGCTTTGCGTCCAGGCGGTCGGCAATGCCAGTTCGCCGAGTGGCGTGGTTGCCGATGCGCAGAGGCTCTGCAGCAGGTGATCGAAATGCGCCGCCAGTTGCAGAATGCCTTCGGCGCTGAAGTGCTTGCGGTCGTAACTGAAACGTACCGACAGCACCTCATTGGCCTCGACCACCAGGGTCAGTGGGTAATGCGCCTGCTCCTGATTGCGCAGGTCGCTGAAGGCCAGACCGTCCGGCGCACGCTGCAGGGCTTCGGACACCGGGTAGTTTTCGAACACCAGAATGTTGTCGAACAACGCCTCGGAACTGTTGCGCGCCCAGCGCTGGATGTCATACAGCGGCGTGTGCTCATGCTCGCGCAGAGCAAGGTTCTTCGCCTGCACTTGCTGCACCCAGTCGGCCACCGTCTGCTCGGCTCGCGGGCTGGCGATGACCGGCAAGGTGTTGATGAACAGCCCCAGTTGTTCTTCGACACCCGGCAACTCGGCCGGACGCCCGGCCACGGTCGCGCCAAAGGTCACACTGGACTGGCCGGTGTAGCGTTGCAGCAACAACAGCCAGGCCGATTGCAGCAGCGTATTGAGAGTGACGCGCTGCTCGCGGGCAAACTCGCTCAAACGTCGGGTGCCGTCGCTGTCAATCAGCTGGATGTAATCGCCGTAGCCCTGCCCCTCGGCCGAAGACTTGAACGCTTGCAGCAAACGGGTCGGCTCGTCCAGTTCCGCCAGCTGCGCAGTCCAGAAACGCTCGCTGAGCGCGGCGTCCTGATGCTGCAGCCACTGAATGTAATCACGATAGCGGCCTGCCTGTTTCGCTGGCATCTGCCTGCTGTAGCGTTGCAGCACTTCACCGAGCAGGCGCGAACTGCTCCAGCCATCCATGAGGATGTGGTGGCTGGTATACACCAGATGCCACGCGTCATCGGCGGTGCGCAACACGGCCAGGCGCAACAATGGCCCTTGCGCCAGATCGAAGCCTTGCTGACGGTCGGCCTGCGCCCAGTCGTCGAGCCAGTTTTCTGGCTGACCACGCGCATCCAGCTCGACAAAGGGCACCTCGACCTGACGCTGCACCACTTGCAGCGACTGCTCGCGCTGACTGACAAAACAGCTGCGCAGCACGTCGTGATGGTCCACCGCGGCCTGCCAGGCGTTGCGGAAACGCGGCACATCCAGCCCGCGAATGTTCACCTGCAACTGGTTGATGTAGTTGCCCGCGCGTTCATCGAATAACGAATGAAACAGCATGCCCTGCTGCATCGGTGACAGCGGGTAGATATCCTCGATCTGGCCCGCCGCAATCGGCAGACCGTCAAGCTGCGCCTGGGTGAGGCGCGCCAGCGGGAAGTCCGACGGCGTAACGCCTTGATGCCCGGCCGTGCAATGTTCGATCAGGGTGGTCAGCGCCTGCTCGTAGCGACGCGCCAGGGTGTCGATGGTCGAGGCGTGATACACCTCGCGGCTGAAGCTCCAGTCCAGTTGCAACTGGCCGTCGAACACCTGGCCGTTGAGGCTCAGCCAGTTGCCCAGCGGCCCGTCCTCGCACAGCGCAGTACCTGAACTGTCGGCACTCGGTACAAACAGCGCGCCTTGGTGTTCGTTGAAGCTGCCGTCGAACTGGCCCAGGTAATTGAACGTGACCCGCGCCTGCGGCAAGGCAGCCAATTGCTGCGCGAAAGGCCCCTCGCCCATATAGCGCAACACACCGTAACCAATGCCCTTGTCCGGCACCGCACGCAATTGCTCCTTGATGCCACACAGGCTTGCCCCCGGCGCGATCTGCGGCGTGAGGCGCACCGGAAACAGGCTGCTGAACCAGCCGACGGTGCGGCTCAGATCAGTGTCGTCGAACAGGTCTTCGCGGCCATGCCCTTCCAGCTGGATCAGCACCGAGGGCTGCTGGCTCCATTCGCAAAGGACCTGAGCCAGCGCCGTCAGCAGCAGGTCGTTGACTTGCGTGCGGTACGCCGCGGGCGCGACTTTCAGCAGCTTGTGGGTCAGGTCCCTGCTCAGCCAGGAAGATGCATGGGCCGCATCGCGATTGCGCATCGTGCCTTCGGGCTTGTCGCGAGGCAGCGGCTGGTCTTCGCCCTGCAAGGCCTGCAGCCAGTAATCACGCTCGGCCTTCAGCTTCTGGCCGGCCGCATACTGTTGCAATTGCTCGGCCCAGCGCTGAAGCGACGTGGTTTTTGCCGCGAGTAATACTGGCTGGCCTTGCGCCAGGGCGAGATACGCCTGTTGCAGGTCTTCCAGCAACACCCGCCATGACACGCCGTCCACCAGCAGATGATGAATCACCAGCAGCAGGCGCTGTTCGCCTTGCGGCAGGTGGATCAGCACGGCACGCAATAGCGGTCCGTTTTTCAGGTCCAGGCTGCGTTGCGCCTCATCGGCCAGCTCAGGCAAGCGCTCAATGCTGTCCAGCTCATGGGTCCAGAGCAGCTCGCGAGTATTCGGCGCGCCGAAGGTGGCCTGCCATTGGCCGTCCTGCTGGGTGAAACCCAGACGCAGTGCGTCGTGCTGCTCGATCAGCGCAGTCAATGCAGACTGAAGATGAGCAGCCTCCAGCGTTTGCAACGGCTTGAGTATCAACGCCTGATTCCAGTGCTGACGCTCGGGGATGTCCAGTTCGAAAAATCGCGCCTGGATCGGCAGCAACGGCAGCGAACCGCTGATCTGCTCTGCCACGGCGGCGGGCTTTTTTTGAATCAGTTTCGCCACTGAGGCCAGTTGGCCGATGGTCTGTTTTTCGAACAATTGCTTGGGGCTGAGCTTGATGCCCTGGCGCTTGGCGCGGGCGATGATCTGCAGGCTGAGAATCGAATCGCCGCCCAGTTCGAAGAAGTTGTCAGTGCTGCCCACTTGCTCCAGCTTGAGGACATCCGCCCACACGGCAGCGAGCTTTTCCTCGATCTCGCCGACCGGCGCGGTGTAACGCTGTTTGACCACGCCAGGCTTGGGCAAGGCGCGCTTGTCGAGCTTGCCGTTGACGGTCAGTGGCAGACTGTCCAGCAGCATGATCTGCGCGGGCACCATGTAGTCCGGCAAGCGCGCAGTCAGTTGCTCGCGCAGGCTGTCGACACTCAGATTCGCCCCGCCTGCCGCGACGCAATAGGCCACCAGTTGCAGGCGGGTCTGATCGTCATCGATGGGCAACGCCAGTACGCTGACCTGCGCCACCGAAGCCAGGCCCAGCAACACCCGCGCGACCTCTGCCGGCTCGACGCGATAGCCGCGCACTTTGACCTGATCGTCGGCCCGGCCGATGAATTCCAGCAGGCCCTGATGATTGCGGCGCATGCGATCACCGCTGCGGTAGGCGCGCGTGCCGTCCTGCGCGAACGGGTCCGGCACGAAGCGCTCGGCGGTCAGCGCAGGCTGGCCCATATAGCCCAGCGCCACGCTGTCACCGCCGATGTACAGCTCACCGGCGACCTGAGTACCCACAGGGTTCAACACGTCGTCCAGCACGTAGGCGCTGGCCTCCGGCAACGATGTGCCGACTGGCACGCTGCGCAGAGGGTCGCCAGCGTGCACCCCAGTGGATACACATACATCCTGTGGGAGCGAGCCGGGCGACATCAGCACCTCATAAGTCAGCACACCAACAGTGGTTTCGCTCGGCCCGTAGTGGTTGATCACCCGGCAACCCGGCTTGAGCTGACGCACCTGCTCGATCAGCGCTGGCGAGCAGGCTTCGCCGCCGACAATCAGCGCATGCTGCGGCAGCACGTCGGCTGGCTGACCGGCCTGCAACAGCGCGGCCAGATGACCGGGGACGATTTTCAGCACGCCCACCTGATGCTCGGCCATGTAGGCCGCAAAGGCATCCGGGTCGAAACCCAGCGCCTCGGTCAACACGTGCAGCGTGCGTCCCGAACACAGCGCGCCGAACAGCACGGTATGGCCGAGGTCGGCGGCGATGGTCGAGACCAGCGCCATGCTCGCCTCGGGTGCCAGTTGCAATTGCTCCGACAAGCCACGCAGGTAACTGGCCAGTGCGCTCTGGCTGACCAGCACACCTTTTGCCTGGCCGGTCGAGCCGGAGGTATGAATCACGTAGGCCGCCGAATCGGCTGAAGGCCGGGTGTCAGGGCGGCTGACAGGCAGGTCCTGCCACAGCGCAGGCGTCCAGGTCAGGCCCTGACAACCGGCAACACCCAGCGACGTCTGCCGCACATCACCCTCGGCACACAGCAATACTCTTGCCTGCGCATTGACCAGCATCTGTTGCAGTCGCGCATCGGGGGCTTTGACGTCCAGCGGCATGTACACGCCGCCGGCCTTGAAAATTGCCAGCACGGCCGTCAGCCAGTCCAACGAACGCTCCATCAATACCGCGACCGGCTGGCCCTCGCTGATGCCCATGCGGATCAGGTGATGGGCCAACTGATTGGCGGCCTGCTCCAGTTGCAGCGTGGTCAGAGTGCGCTGCAGGCAGCGGGCTGCCTGGGCATTAGGTTGCCGTTCGACCTGTCGGTCCCACAGTTGCAGCATGTGCCGCGCGGGTGCGCGAGCGTCGCGCCTCGGCTCGACCGCGAGTGCTCCCAGGCTGAATAGCGGGGCGTGGGGCGTATCGAGCAGGGTTTCGAACAGCGCGAGCAGTTCCGGGATGAAACCTTCGACGGTGGTGCGTCGATACAGGTCGCTGGCGTAGGCCATGTCGCCGTGGATCAGTGTGCCGTCGTCAGTGATGTCCAGCGCCAGGTCGAAATGTGCGCCCTGTTTGTCGAAGGCATATTCGCTGACCTCCAGCCCGGCCAGCCTGAGCGCGGTTTTCTGCTTGAGGACCACGTTCTGGTTGAACTTGGCTTGGAAGAGCGGGTTGTGGCCCAGGCTGCGCTCGGGTGCCAGTTGATCGACCAGTTGCTCGAAGGGCACGTCCTGATGCGCCTGCGCACCGAACGAGGTGTCGCGAATCTGCGCCAGCAGGTCAAGGTAGCTCAGGCGCTCATCCACCTGGCAGCGCAAAACCTGAGTATTAATGAAGAAACCGATCAAGCCTTCGGTTTCAGCGCGACCGCGGTTGGCATTCGGCACGCCGATGCGGATATCACGCTGCCCGGCCTTGCGCGACAGAAACAGCGAAAAGCCGGCCAGCACCAGCATGAACAGGGTCATGCCCTGCGTGCGCGCAAAGGCGTTGAGCCGCCGCGACAGGTCTACACCGAAATCGAAACGCAGGTGCTCGCCCTGATAGCTCTGCGTGGCCGGACGCGGGAAATCCGGTGCGGCGTCCAGCAACGGTTGCTCGTCACCCAACTGGTGACGCCAGTAGTCCAACTGGCGTGCGCCCTCGCCCGCCTCCAGCCAGCTGCGCTGCCAGATCGCATAGTCGGCGTATTGCAGCGGTAGTTCCGGCAGCGCGGGTTCGCGGCCCTCGCAGTACGCCTGATAGCAGTGCACGAACTCCTGAATCATCACATCCATCGACCAGCCGTCGGAGACGATGTGGTGCATGCTGACGATCAGCACATGCTCGTCGTCCGCGAGGCGAAACAGGTGCGCGCGCAGCAGCGGCCCCGTGCGCAGATCAAACGCTTGGCCCGTGACTGTGGCCACTTGCAGCGCCAGCTCGGCATCGCGCAGTTCGACATCGGCCAGACCGGCCAAATCAATGCTTTCCAATGCGACTGTCTGGTCGTGCAGCAGCAGTTGCTGTGCCTGATCGCCATCAGTGTGAAATACCGTGCGCAGCACCTCGTGGCGTTCGATCAGATGATCGAACGCGCGGCGCAACGCCGACTCGTTCAACGTGCCGCGCAGACGCAGGCCGGTGGTCATCTTGTACGCGTCGCTCGACGGATCGAGCTGCCAGAGGAACAGCAGGCGCTGCTGAGCGAAGGACAGCGGAATAGCGCTGACATCATGCCGACTGACCGGCACCGGCAACAGGCTGAAATCCTTGCCTTCCTGGCGCAACCGGGCGAGGAACTGTTGGCGTTGCTCCAGCGACAGGCCGACAAAACGTTTCGCGATGCGTGCAGCAGTGGTCCCGGTCATGCGCCGAATTCCTCCAGTGAATCCATGAACTGGTCCATGTCGCTCCAGTCGTTGTCCGTGCTGTTGTCGGTCAGCGCTGCCACTTCGACGGCGAGCTCACTGAGCAGCGGTTTTTCAAACAGAGTGCGCAGCGGCAGGCTGATGCCCAGTTGCGTCTTGATCCGGGCGATGACTTGCGCGGCGAGCAGCGAATGCCCGCCCAGTTCGAAAAAGTGATCGTCGAGGCCCACCTGGGGCGCATGCAGAACGTCCGCCCAGATGGCCGCCAAGCAGATTTCCACCTCGCTGTGCGGCGCCCGATAACGCGCCTGCAACTGGCTTGCGTCGGGGGCAGGCAATGCCTTGCGGTCCAGCTTGCCGCTGGGCGTCAGGGGCAGCTCGGGCAACAACAGCATGTGCGCCGGCACCATGTAATCCGGCAGGAAGGCTTGCAACTGGCTGCGGATGCTTTGGCGCAGGGCCAACTGTTCGGCCTCTGTAGACGCGGCAACGTCCGGCACCGCGTAGGCGCCCAACTGCGTGCTGCCCGCCAGTTCGACGGCCAGCACCACGGCCTCGCGCACGCCCGTGCATTGCTGCAGGCGCGATTCGACCTCACCCAGCTCGATACGGAAACCGCGAATCTTCACTTGATGATCGACCCGGCCGATGTACTCGACAGCGCCATCGGCACGCAGTCGGGCGCGGTCGCCGGTACGGTACAGGCGCTCACCACTGACAAACGGATCGGTGACAAAACGTTCGGCGCTCAGGCCGGGCTGGGCGTGATAACCCCGCGCCAGACCAGGACCGCCGATGTACAGCTCGCCCACCGCACCTTGCGGCAGCAGGTTCATTTGATCGTCGAGAACGTACAGGCGTCGTCCTGCCAGCGCCTGGCCAATCGGCACGCCGCGCCAGGACACCTGCTGCGGGGTCAGCGTGCTGCAATCATGGATGCTCGACACCACGGTGGCTTCGGTCGGGCCATAGGTATTGAGCAGGCGTACATGCCCCAGCCCGGACTTGTGCCACAGGCGCAGCCCCTCGACGGCCATGGCTTCGCCGCCGACATGCACCTGCCGTAGCGCGCCGTAATGCGCGGGCGGGCTGGCGGCGAAGTCCTGAACCAGCGTCAGCCAATAGGCCGCGGGCAAGTCGGCGAGGGTCACGCCGTGCTCGACGATGGCCTGATGGAAGGTGGCGCTGTCCCACAGGCGCTCGTCACGCAGCACGACGGCCGCGCCGCGACACAACGGTGGGTAGAACTGCTCGACGAAGCCATCGAAGCTGTGGGTGGCGAACTGCAGGACCCGGTCGCCTTCGCGCAGGTCACTGTAGTTCGCCCCCAGGGCGACGAACTCGGCCAGCGCCGCATGACTGATCGCCACGCCTTTGGGCTGCCCGGTCGACCCTGAGGTGTAAATCACGTAGGCCAGGCTGGCCGGATCGATCGGGCCGTCGAGGTTGTGCACGCTGGCGGTTTCGCTGTTCATCCGATCGATGCACAGGCATTGCATGTCAGCCAATTCAGGCAGCCTGGTCAGCTGATCGCTATGGGTCAGCAGCAGTTTCACGCCACTGTCCTCGACTACATGACGCAAGCGTTCGCTCGGCGCGTTCAGGTCCAGCGGCGCATAGGCACCTCCAGCCTTGAGCACGGCGAGCAGCGCCACGGGCGTATCCAGCGAACGACCCAGCGCCACGCCGACCAGCACGTCCGCGCCGACACCCAGCTCGCGCAGCTGCCAGGCCAGACGGTTACTGCGCTGGTTCAGTTCGGTGTAGCTCAGGCCTGGAGACTGACCTTCGCTGGCAAGGATCAACGCCGGGGCCTGCGGCGTGCGCTGCACTTGTGCTTCGAACTGGCGATGCGCGGGGGTTGTGGTGTCAGCTTTGGTGGCGCTGTCGACATCCAGCAGTTGCGTGCGCTCGTCGGCCGAGAGCATCGACAGCTCGGCGATGGTCTGCAGCGGGTCGGCACAGACAGAGGCCAACAGGTTGCGCCAGTGCCCGGCCAGGCGAGCGATGGTCGACTCGTCAAAAATGTCGGTGGCGTAGGTGAAGGCAGCATGCAGTTGTTCGCCTTCACCGCTGGTGGCCAGCATCAGGTCGCTGGCGGCAGCGTGCGAGCGCTGCGCCAGTGCCTGTTGTTCGGCGGGCAGATTGGCCACGCGCAGGCCGCCGCTCAACTGTTTGTCGAGCAGGTCGGCAACCACCGGCTGGTGATTGAACATCACCTGAAATAAAGGGTTATGGCTCTGACTGCGCTCCGGCTGCAGGGCGTCGATGATGGCGTCGAATGGCAACTCCTGATGCGCTTGGGCACCGGTCGAGGCGTCGCGGACGATATTCAACAGATCGACGAAGCGGGTCTGCGCCGTCACTTCACTGCGCAGTACCTGAGTATTGATGAAGCAGCCGATCAGCCCTTCGGTTTCGCTGCGGGTGCGGTTGGCGATCAGGCCGCCGACACGAATGTCGGTCTGCCCGCTGTAGCGATGCAGCAGGCTTTTGAAGGTCGCCAGCAGCACCACGAACAGGGTCACGCCCTGGCGTTGCGCGAGGCTTTTCAGGTTGCGCAGCAGCTCGGGCTCCAGTGCCAGCTCCAGGCGAGCGCCGTCGTGACTGGGCAAGGCCGGATACGGACGGTCGGTGGGCAGCTCCAGCAGCGGATGCTCTTCGCCCAGGTGGCTGCGCCAGTAGTCCAGCTGACGCGCCTGCTCACCGGCTTCCAGCCAGCAGCGTTGCCAGACCGCGTAATCGCGGTACTGCACGAGCAGCGGCTGAAAAGGCAGCGGTTTACCGGCCAGCAGCGCGTCGTAGCCGCGAAGCCATTCGTCGATCAGCACGTTCATCGACCAGCCATCGGTGATCATGTGGTGCAGGTTGAGCAGCAGCAGGTGCTCCTGTTCGGCCAGACGCAGCACCTGCACGGTGAACAGCGGCCCGCGCTGCAGATCGAAGGTTTGCGCAGCCTGTTCGGCCATGGCCTGACGCGCACTGGCCCAGCGCTGCTCGGGCGGCAAGGCGCTCAGGTCGGTCAGGCGGATGCTCACTGGCGCTGGCGGCGCGACACGCTGAAACGCCCTGTCGCCCTCCTGGCCGAAGGTGGTGCGCAGGCTTTCATGTCGCTCCACCAGCGCACTGAAAGCCCGCTCCAGCAAAGGCAGTTCCAGCGGACCGTTCAGGCACACCGACATCGGCAGGTTGTAGGCCGCGCTGTGCGGGTCCAGTTGCCAGAGAAACCACATGCGTTGCTGGGCATAGGACAGACCCTCACGCTCGGCCAGCCCGGCACAGGAAGGGATCGGGAACAGCGAGAAATCCATGTTCTCCTTGCGCATGCCGTCGAGGAACAGGCGGCGTTTTTCAAGGGGTAACTCGACAAAACGGCGAGCGAGTTTCTGGGCGTGTTCGGGGTTCATGAGTCGATCCTTGCTGAGTGGGGCTGACCGTCGGGCGGGGTCGTATCAACAAGAACGAATTGGCGAGGAAATATTTAGAAAGGTTTCTCGGGGGTGAGGCTCTGCATTGCACTGCGCACTCAAGAGAGGACGCAGAGCGTCCAAAACTGCATGCCTACGCGGAGCGCAGGCACGATAATCAATAGCCGGACACTTATCGTTCCACTCGCTCAAACGTGACTATCGCGCCTACGCTCCGTCAGCACGATGATCTAACGGCGTTTACTTATCCGAATGCCCCTGTGCCATGGCGACCACCACTTTGCGTTTGCCGGTGAAGGGTGCGCGGGAGTGGGCGGTGAGCATGTTGTCGAGCATCAGGACGTCGTTTTCCAGCCATGGGAAGCTGACGGTGCATTCGTCGAGTACGCCGCGGATTTCGTCCAGCAGGGTTTCTTCGAGAGGCGAGCCGTCGCCGTAGTAGACGTTGCGCGGCAGGTCTTCTTCGTCCACCACGTCGAGCAGGGTTTCGCGCACTTCCGGTTGCAGGTTGGAGATGTGGAACAGGTGCGCCTGGTTGAACCAGACGGTGTCGTGGGTCACCGGGTGGCGTGATACCGCCTGACAAATCTGCCGGGTGCGCAGTTCGCCGTCGTCTTTCCATTCGCACTCGATGTTGTGCGCCAGGCAGTAGGCTTCGACCACGGACTCATCGTCGGTATTGAACACCTGACTCCATTCCACATCGAGCCCGTTGCCGTAGTTACGCACGTACATCAGTTTCTTTTCGACAAAGCGCTCGCGAATGCGCGCCGGAATGCGTCGGTAGATTTCGCGGCTGTCGGCGATCGGTGTTTCACCACCTGTCTGCGCCGCTATCATGCTGTAGAACCAGATCTTCATCGGCCATTCCAGCGTGTAGGCCTGCTCGTTGTGCAGAGGGATGCTCTGGTGCGCCGGGTACTCGGTTGAGGTGTACACGCCTTTGGTGACGTTGCTGCGCGGCGTAGAACCGAACTCGTAGTTGAGCAGCGGATCGCCGAAACCGGCGGCGAACTCGCGAAATGCTTCCGCACCGCCCACCTCGAAGCCGCGAAACAGAATCCCGCCGGCGCTGTACAGATGTTCGGCGACCAACGGCTTGAGTTCGCCCAGTGCTTCCATCAAGTCCAGACCGGGCTCGGGTGCCTGCACCAGCATCGGCAAGATGCCCGCCCCTGCCAGCAACGGCCGGATATCCAAACTCAACGCATGACTCATGATGTCTCTCCCTCGATGGCAAAAGCGCCCGAGCCCCTGCGGCCTGGCGCAACACCAATGTCCAGATTGAACGTACTGCGCTGCTGGAAAATTAGCCGTACCGCCCTATTCATGCGGCATGCGGAGGTGTACCGCGGCGCTGAAACAATTTTTTGCATTTAAACGCAAAAAATTCCTATAGGAATTCAGTTCTCATTCGTCTTTAACTTAATGCGAGGCTTTTATACCGCCCGCGCGTACAGACAGAGGGCACCGCCCTGCGGCCGCTCCACATCGTGAATCGAGATTGTTTATCCATGTCGAAGAAGTCCCGTTCAAAAATCTGGTTTCTCGTCCACAGCTGGCTGGCCCTGCCGATCTGGTTCTTCGTGCTGATCGTTTGTGTGACCGGCACGCTGGCCGTGGTCAGCAAGGAAATCATGTGGCTGGCCAACCCGGAGATGCGTGACAACCGCCCTTCCGACGACGCCCAGCGCCTGAACTTCGAGCAGATTCGCGCAACCATCGAACGCAACGAGCCGGACCTGATCGTCGGCACCATCATGCAGCCGGACGGCGAGTACTTCGCCTTGAGCGTGTTCATCACCTACCCCGACGGGCGTTCGGTGCCGGCTTACGTCAACCCTTACACCGGAGTGATTCAGGGTATTACCCCATCGTTCGACTTCCGCCGCTTCACCCGCGCGCTGCACGGCTGGTGGCTGGTGCCGTTTACTAACGGTTATTCGTGGGGCTGGTACCTGGTGTCGATTCTCGGCCTGCCGTTGCTGGCGTCGCTGGTGACCGGGCTGGTGGTCTACAAGAAATTCTGGCGCGGCTTTTTCAAGCCCGTGCGTTTCAGCCAGGGCCCGCGGATTTTCTGGGGCGACCTGCATCGCCTCAGCGGCGTCTGGTCGATCTGGTTCATTGCGGTAATTTCCATTACCGGCACGTGGTTTCTGATCCAGGCGATTCTGGGCGACAACCAGATCAGTATTTCCAGCAAATCCCAGGTCGCGTCGATCATCCCGCACAGCGCCGTGCCACTGACTGCCGATGGTAGTCCTGCGCCGACCATCAGCCTGGAGCGCGCCGTGGAAATCGCCAGGGAGCGGATTCCGGGCCTGGAAGCAAGCTTCATCACACCGCCGTTCAATGCCTACAGCAACATGCAGGTGGGTGGACGCAGCTGGTATCCATTGATGTTCCAGACCGCCGAAATCAACCCGTACAGCGGCGAGATTGCCGCCTCGCACCTGCTGTCGGACCGCAACAAGCTGGAGTTCGTCACCGAGTCCATGCGCCCCCTGCACACCGGCGATTTCGGCGGCATCTGGATCAAGCTGATCTGGGCGTTTTTCGGCCTGCTGCTGAGCATGATGGTGCTCAGCGGCCTGTTGATCTGGAGCAAGCGCACCGCGATAGCAACGATCAATGCCCTCAAGCGTGAAGCCAGAGCCAAGCCTGCCGCATACACCCCGGAGATAAACACCTCGCCGCTGACGGCCCGCACCCCGGAGAACAGCCTGTGAGCAAGGCCGCCGCTGTCGCACAACCTGCATCGTCAATGAGTCGTTTCTGGCACAAATGGCGTTTCCACATCAACGTGCTGCTGGTGCTGATACCGCTCGGTTTCATGCCCAAGTACTTCTCCGATGTTTCACTGGATCGTGGCGATCAGGGCCTTGGCCAGCGCGAGGTCGGCGAGATTCAGGTCGGCCCGTGGAGCCTGCGTCTGGCAGAGGACCGCAACGAAGCGCCGCGCCTTTCCGGTCCATCGGGCTACATGAAAAGTTTCAACGCGGCGCTGTGCAACGCCTGCATCGACCGGGTCAAGGCCACTTATCTGCGCATCGGCAAACCACGCAGCCTGCGCACCGCCGGGGTGATTTTCTTCGGTGGCGGCTACCGCATGAGCGCCTTCATGCAGATCGCGCAAAACACCGATCCCGACGCCGAGCTGTGGATCACCATGGAAGGCTGGGACGGCGCCGTGCATCAGACTTCCATCCCCCTGCAACAGGCTTCGCCCAGCACCGTGGCGTGGCTTAAAAAACAAGGAGCCCAACCATGAGTGCCCGCCCTTCCGTGCGCTGGCTGACGGCCAGTGCCCTGTGCCTGCTTGGCCTGAGCGGCAACGCCCTGGCGCATAACCCGATGTGCGAATGCAAACAGATCGACACCGAGCAGATCCGCTGCACCGGCGGTTTTTCCGACGGCAGTGGTGCGCCGGGTGTGACCCTGGACGTGATCGGCTACGACGAAACCATCCTGGTGCCAGGCAAGCTCGGCGAAGACTCGACGGTAACCTTCAAACGCCCCGCCTCCGAGTTCTACGTGCTGTTCGACGCAGGTCCCGGTCATGTGGTGGAAATCGATCAGGCGGACATCCAGGCGCCATGAGCACACCAACCCGACACATCGTCCGCCCGGCAGGCGCCGGGCATGAAACCCTGTACGTCCTGCTGCTGTGCCTGCTGATCCTCGGCAGCGCTGCCGGCGTGATCAGCCTGCACCGTGATACTCAGGAAACGCACAGCATCGCCAACCACCAACTGGACGCACGACGCGATTTGAGCGCTGCGGAACAAGGCATTTACGCCGACCTGCGCGTGACCCTCGACGAAATCCGCCTGCTGGCCAGCGAGCAGCAGACACCGATCACCCCAGAGCAACTGGGCGATGAAGGCTTTGCGCCGTTCGCCAGGGATGCCAGTTCGGTGAGCCGTGGCGACCATGCCTGGCAGATGATCGAGCAGTCCTACCTGGGACTGAGCCGGACGCCGAGCGTGGCCGGTTCGTTTCTGATGCGTGTCGATTCCGGCGAGCAGCCAGACATCTGGATCAACCGCAACGCCTCGCTGGCGACGGTCAGCGACCTCAGTGACCAGGCCTTGATCGATTCAGGCTGGAAACAGGTCGTCGCGCAATTCGATGCTGGCGTGACCCGTCAGCACCCGCACTGAAACTCCGCATTCCTTTGAAAGAAGACCGCTTGCCCATGCCTATTTCATTCAAACGCCGTCCCTTGCTGCGCGGCCTGCTGACGGGGCTGATGGTCGCCCTGCTGGCGCCGTCCAGCTTCGCCGCCGAACCGGCCAAACGCCTGCGCATCGGCATTACCCTGCACCCTTACTACAGCTACGTGAGCAATATTGTCGGCGACAAGGCCGACGTCGTGCCGCTGATCCCGGCGGGCTTCAACCCGCATGCCTATGAGCCGCGCGCCGAGGACATCAAGCGCATCGGTTCGCTGGACGTGATCGTGCTCAACGGTGTCGGTCACGACGACTTTGCCGACCGCATGATCGCCGCCAGTGAAACGCCGAACATCAAAACCATCGAGGCCAATGCCGATGTGCCGTTGCTGGCGGCCACCGGGGTGGCGGCGCGAGGCGCCGGCAAAGTGGTCAACCCGCACACCTTCCTGTCGATCAGTGCGTCCATCGCCCAGGTCAACAACATTGCCCGCGAGCTGGGCAAGCTGGACCCGGACAATGCCAAAACCTACATCGCCAACGCCCGCGCCTACGGCAAGCGCCTGCGCCAGATGCGCGCCGACGCGCTCGCCAAACTGACCAAGGCACCCAATGCCGACCTGCGCGTGGCCACGGTGCATGCCGCCTACGACTACCTGCTGCGCGAATTCGGCCTGGAAGTCACCGCCGTGGTTGAACCGGCGCATGGCATCGAGCCGAGCCCGAGCCAGTTGAAAAAAACCATCGACCAACTGCGTGAGCTGGACGTGAAGGTGATCTTCTCGGAGATGGATTTCCCGTCCACCTACGTCGAGACCATTCAGCGTGAATCCGGGGTCAAACTGTACCCTCTGTCGCATATCTCCTATGGCGAATACACCGCTGACAAATACGAAAAGGAGATGGCCGGCAACCTGGATACGGTGGTACGCGCCATTCAGGAGTCGGGCGCATGACGGCTGCACAGCAACTCGATATCGTCAGCCAGGGGCCGGGCATCGAATTCAATCAGGTCAGCCTGACCCTCGGGCGCACCACGATTCTCGATCAGGTTCACTTCAATGTGCGCGCCGGCAGCGTACACGCACTGGTCGGCCCGAACGGCGGTGGCAAAAGCTCGCTGATCAAGACCCTGCTCGGGCAGACACCGCATCAGGGCCAATTGAGCCTGCTGTGGCCTGCAGCTCCAGGACTTATCGGCTATGTACCGCAGGCGCTGGAGTTCGACCGTGGCCTGCCGATGACCGTCGACGATTTCATGGCTGCGATGTGTCAGCGACGCCCGGCGTTTTTGGGCTTGTCGAAGCACTACGCGGCAGCGATTGGCGAGGCGCTGGAACGGGTCGGGATGCAGGACAAGCGCAAACGGCGCATGGGCGCGCTGTCCGGTGGCGAGCGGCAGCGCGTGCTGCTGGCGCAGGGGCTGATTCCTGCGCCGCAATTGCTGGTGCTGGATGAGCCGATGTCGGCGCTGGATGAAGCGGGTATTCAGGTGTTCGAGCGGTTGTTGGGCGACTGGCGCCGAAGCGGGGTCACGGTCCTGTGGATCGAGCATGACCTGGATGCCGTCAGGCGTCTGGCCGATCAGGTAACAGGGCTCAACCGACGCATCCTGTTCGATGAACCGGCCGCCACTGCGCTGACCCCGGAGCGGCTGCTGACCCTGTTTTCCGCGCACCCGCGCACGACGGATAGCAGCGCCGGGAGGATCGCGTAATGGATTACGAAACCTTTCGCCTGTTCATTCAGGGCCTCGCCTCGTCCGGTTACCTGCCCGAGGCGCTGGCCTATGGTTTCGTGGTCAACGCCCTGCTCGCCGGGCTGTTGATCGGCCCGGTGCTGGGCGGGCTGGGAACACTGGTGGTGGTCAAGCGCTTCGCGTTTTTCTCCGAAGCCGTGGGCCATGCGGCACTGACCGGGGTGGCGATCGGCATTCTGCTCGGCGAACCCTACACCGGCCCCTATGGCGCGCTGTTCGGCTATTGCCTGCTGTTCGGCATCGTCCTCAATTACCTGCGCAACCGCACCGGGCTGGCACCGGACACGTTGATCGGCGTGTTCCTGTCGGTCTCCCTGGCACTGGGCGCGAGCCTGTTGCTGGTGCTGGCCGGCAAGATCAACGTGCACATTCTGGAAAATGTGCTGTTCGGCTCGGTGCTGACCGTCAACGGCAACGACCTGCTGGTGCTGCTGATCGTCGGTTCGCTGGTCATGGGCCTGAGCCTGCCGCTGTACAACCGCATCATGCTGGCCAGCTTCAACCCGCAACTGGCTGCGGTGCGCGGCGTGGCGGTGAAGACGCTGGATTACCTGTTCGTGATTCTGGTGACGCTGATCACGGTCGCGGCGGTGAAAGTCATCGGCGCAATCCTGGTCGGTGCGCTGCTGGTGATTCCGGCGGCGGCCGCACGCCTGTTGAGCCAGTCGCTCAAGGGCTTTTTCTGGATTTCAGTGGCCATTGCGACGCTCAGCACCCTGTGCGGCATCCTGCTGCCCATCGTCTTCGACCTGCCTGTGCCGTCCGGCGCGGCAATCATTCTGGTGGCGGGCATGGCTTTTGCGCTCGCCGCCATCGCTCGCGGCACGCTGCCGAGCCTGAAAGGGAATATTGGATAAATGCCTACGTTACGTACCTTGACCCTCGCGCTGATCATGAGCGGCCTGTTCAGCAACAGCCTGCAGGCGGCTGACAGCAAAACCGACAGTTCGCAACCGGTGCGAGTACTGGCCAGCCTGCCGATCACCTATGGCCTGGGCGAGATACTGCTCAAGGACAGCGGTGTGGTGCTGCAGCGGGCTGCAGCGGCCAACCTGCCGGGCTCGCGTCAGACGGCGTATTTCACCGGGCGTGGTGCCGATGCCTTGCGCGGGCTGGCGAACAACGCCGACGCGGTGATCGGCTTGCGCTCGATCTGGGCCGATGACCCGCTTTACCCCAATGCACGGCGCAGCAATATTCGTATCGTCGAGATCGACGCCACACGGCCGGTGGACGGCAGCTTGCCAGGCATCGCCGTACAGCCGGGTCAGGGCACTGACGGATTGAACAGTCAGCCGTGGCTGGCGAGCAATAACATGGGGCGTATGGCCGATGTGCTGGCAGCGGATCTGGTGCGCCTGGCTCCGGCCGCCAAACCGAAAATCGAGGCCAACCTGGCGGCGTTCAAGCAGCAGCTACTCAAGCTCAGCGCCAGCAGCGAGGCCGCGCTGGCCGGTGCCGATAATTTGAGTGTGGTGAGCCTGTCGGATCGCTTCAGCTATTTGATCAGCGGGCTGAATCTGGAGCTGATCGACACTCAGGCGCTGACGGACGAGCAATGGACGCCAGAAGCCTTGAGCAAATTGAGCGCGACACTGAAAGACAACGATGTGGCGCTGGTGCTTGATCATCGTCAGCCGCCCGAGCCGGTCAAGGTGGCCATCGAGGCAGCCGGCAGCAAGCTATTAGTGCTGGGGATCGATGGCGCTGACCCGCTGGCGGAATTGCAGGGGGATATTCAGGGGATTATCGGGGTGCTGGCTGGTAAGGAGTGAGATTATCGTTCGGCACGCTCCAGCGTGGGAATGCAGGTCGCGACGCTTTACGTCGTAGAGAGGACGCGGAGCGTCCGGAACGGCATGACGACGCGGAGCGTCGCACGATAACGAGTTGTCCGCGCAGACCGACGCAGAGCTTCAGCACGGAGTTGAGACTATCGTTCGGCACGCTCCAGCGTGGGAATGCAGGTCTCGACGCTCTGCGTCGCACGATAATGAGTTGTCCGCGCAGACCGACGCAGTGCTTCAGCACGATAGTTGAGATTATCGTTCCGCACGCTCCAGCGTGGGAATGCAGTTCTCGACGCTCTGCGTCGCAAGAGGACGCGGAGCGTCCGGAAAGGCATGCGACGCAGAGCGTCGCACGATAATGAGTTGTCCGCGCAGACCGACGCAGTGCTTCAGCACGGAGTTGAGACTATCGTTCCGCACGCTCCAGCGTGGGAATGCAGTTCACGACGCTCTGCGTCGCAAGAGGACGCGGAGCGTCCAGAACGGCATGACGACGCGGAGCGTCGCACGATAATGAGTTGTCCGCGCAGACCGACGCAGAGCTTCAGCACGATAGTTGAGATTATCGTTCCGCACGCTCCAGCGTGGGAATGCAGGTCTCGACGCTCTGCGTCGCACGATAATCGAAGTATCCGTCCAGACCGTCAATCAGGCCGTCTGCGCTTCCATTTTCTGGCGCAGGCTCAGGGGGCGCATGTCGGTCCAGACTTCTTCGATGTAGGCCAGGCATTCTTTCTTGAAGCCGCTTTTGCCCACGGTGCGCCAGCCGTTGGGGATCGCCTTGTAGTCGGGCCAGATGGAATACTGTTCTTCGTTGTTGACTACAACTTGAAAGACGATGTCTTCCCGATCGAATACTGAAGTCATTGCTGCTCTCCATGTGTGTTCAGCGCTGCCGTGCCAATTCATGGCAGCTATAGGGATTGAACGTATCACTACGTCGAAAAATTAAACCTGGGCGACAGCGGCGTTCAGCGCACGGCCGAAGATCTCTGCCACTTCGTCGATCTGCTCGGCGGTGATGATCAGCGGTGGCAGAAAACGTACCACGCTGGCATGTCGACCGCCCAGTTCCAGAATCAGCCCGCGCTTGAGGCATTCACGCTGGATCAGTGGGGCCAGACGCGCAAATAGCGGCGGATGACCCTGTACATCACGCGCACCGGATGGGTCGACCAGCTCGACACCAAGCATCAGGCCGCGCCCGCGAATATCGCCCAGTTGCGGGAAGTCACGCTGCAAGGCACGCAGATGCCCGGACAGACGCGCACCCATGGCTATCGCATGTTCGCAAATGGAGTGCTCCTGAAGATAGCGCATGACGGCAGAACCGGTAGCCATGGCCATCTGATTGCCGCGAAAAGTCCCGGCGTGAGCGCCTGGCAGCCAGGTATCCAGCCATGAACGATAGACCACCACCGCCAGTGGCAGACTGCCGCCGATGGCTTTGGACATGACCACCACGTCCGGGATGATCCCGGCGTGCTCGAAGGCAAACATTTTGCCGGTGCGGGCGAAACCGCTCTGGATTTCATCGACGATCAGCGCCACGCCGGCCTTTTCGGTGATGCTTCGCACGCCGCGCAGCCAGTCCAGATCAGCAGGGATGACTCCGCCCTCGCCCTGCACCACTTCAAGGATGACCGCTGCGGGCAATTGCACACCGGCTTCCGGATCGTTGAGCAGGTTTTCCAGATAGTGCAGGTTGGCGCGCACGCCCGGTTCGCCGCCAAGCCCGAACGGGCAGCGGTAATCGTAGGGGTAAGGCAGAAACTGCACGCCTGTGCCGAGCAGCGCACCCAGCGGCTTTTTAGGCCCCAGGCTGCCCATCAGGCTCAATGCGCCCTGGCTCATACCGTGATAACCGCCCTGAAATGACAAGACCGTGCTGCGTCCGGTAGCGGTACGCACCAGCTTCAACGCGGCTTCCACCGCATCGGTCCCGGTCGGGCCGCAGAACTGAATCTTCGCGTCATCGGCCAGCGCTGGGGGCAGCAGGCCGAACAGGTCCTGAACGAACTGATCTTTGACCGGCGTGGTGAGGTCCAGGGTGTGCAGCGGCAACTCGTCGGCGATCACCTGCTGGATCGCTTCGATAATCACTGGATGGTTATGCCCGAGCGCCAGGGTGCCCGCGCCTGCCAGGCAATCGATGAAGCGTCGCCCTTCGACGTCCTCGATGTGAATACCCTTGGCGCGTTTGAGCGCCAGCGGTATGCGCCGCGGGTAGCTGCGAGCATTGGACTCCTGGCGACTCTGTCGGGCCAGCAGTGGCGATTCGTCGAACTGGTAGAGCGTCTCAGCCGCAGCCGGGGCAACCTGAGTCGGCTGATCATCGATAAACCTGGTAGCGACTGACATCTGTGCAACCCTCAATACGCTGCTTGAATGACCTGAAGCATGGGCGTTGGCGCATGCCGCTTCAGGTATGTGTTCGTTGCTTTGAAAACGCGCCAGCGAGCCGCGGATTTACACCTGCCAACGAGTTTTTTATCCGCAGCCCCAGCTCTCCGACGAGAGGCTGATCAGAGCCCTTCCAGTTCCGCCATCAAGTCCGCCAGACGGTCGAATTTCTGCTCGTCGACCTGTGCTCCGCCAAGGCTTTCCAGGTGCTGCGCCAACGCCTGAACGGTGTTGAACTCGAACATTGCCCGTAACGGGACGTTACGCTGCAAGCGCTTCTGCGCACGGGTCACCACCTGAGTGGCGAGCAGCGAGTGCCCGCCCAGCTCGAAGAAGTTGTCGGTAATGCCCACGCGCTCGACCTTGAGCACATCGGCCCAGATCGTCGCCAGCTGCTGCTCCATTTCGGTCTGTGGCGCCAGATAATCCTGCTGCGCCAGGCTGACGTCGGGCGCCGGCAGGGCCTTGCGGTCCAGCTTGCCGTTCGGGGTCAGCGGCATGGCCTCCAGCAACACCAGATGCGTCGGCACCATGTAGTCCGGCAGGCCGGACTTGAGGTGGCTTTTCACCTCGTCACGCAGAGCCTCGTGATCCTGCGTCGCGGAACGCGGCACCAGATAGGCCGCCAGCACCTTGCCCAATGGGCCGTCGACGTCCAGCACCACTGACTCACGGATGGCCGGATGCTCCAGCAGACGGGTTTCGATTTCACCCAGCTCGATGCGATAGCCACGAATCTTCACCTGATGATCGACCCGACCGACGTACTCCAGCACGCCGTCCTTGCGCCGCCGCGCCAGGTCACCGGTGCGGTACAGACGTTCGCCCGGCGCACCGAACGGATGCGGCACGAACACCGGCACGGTGCGCAGCGGATCAGCGACATAGCCGCGACCGACACCGGCCCCGGCTACGCACAGCTCACCGACGGCACCCAGCGGCACGAGGTCCAGCGCATCGTCGAGCAGGTACAGACGATTGTTGTCGGTCGGCGAACCGATCGGCAGATAAGCGCTGCGAGTGGACTGCACATCGACCCGGAAGAACGCCACATCGTCGGAACACTCGGCCGGACCATAGGCATTCACCAGGCCGATCTGCGGGTAACGTTGCAGCCACTGGCTGGCCAGTTCCGGCGGCATGGCTTCACCGGTCGGCAGCATCCAGCGCAGGCTGTCGAGCGCTGCCTGCGATTCGGCGAGCAGGCCGGTGATCAGCGACGGCACGCTTTCCAGCACGCTGATGCGCTGCGCCTGAACATGCGCCAAAAGGGCCTGCGGGTCGCGGGCGATGTCGTTCGGCACGATGTCCACCCGAGCGCCAAACAGCGGCGCGGCGAGGAACTGCCAGACCGAAATGTCGAAACTCTGCGAGGCGGTCTGGGCGATCACATCGCGGTCGCTCAGGCTCAGGTAAGGCACCTTGCTCAACTGGTTATTGAGCATGCCGCGCTGCTCGACCATCACACCCTTTGGCAGCCCGGTGGAGCCTGAGGTGAAGATCACATAAGCGAGGTTGTCCGGCGCGCTGTAGCGACCAGGGTTGTGCTGCGCGGAATCGCTCTGCTGCACGTTTTCCCAGACCCGCAACTGCGGTCGGCTCGACTCAGGCAGCGCATCAAGTAACGCCCTGCCCTGTTCCAGGCACTCAGCACTGCACACCAGCAGCGGCGTGGCGCTCTGGTCGATGATGCCGCTCAGCCGGGCGTTCGGCAGCGTCGGGTCCAGCGGCAGGTAACCGGCACCGGCCTTGAAGCTACCGATGATCATGCCCAGCAGTTCAAGGCCACGCTCGGCGAGCACGGCAACCGGCTGATCGAAACCGACACCGGCCTCGATCAAGGCATGGCCCAGACGGTTGCTGGCGATATTCAGCGCGGCATAGCTGAGCTGGCGTTCCAGGCAACTGACCGCAATGCGCTCCGGATGCGCCGCGACCTGCGCTTCGAACAGTTCGACATAGCTTTTATCCAGCGGGTAAGCATGGTCGCTCTGATTGCAGCCGTCGATCAGGAAAGCGCGCTCCTGCTCACTGACCAGCGCCAATTCGGCCATGTCGCCATGAAAGCCTTCGACCAGCGCCAGCAGCAGGCGCTTGAACTCACTGAGCATGCTCTGCACGGTGGATTCGTCGAAATAGCGCTGGTCGTAGGACAGGTGCAGGCCCAGGTCATCGCCCGGATAGCAGACTGCGGTCAGCGGGTAGTTGGTGTGGGTGCGACCGGAATCCGAGGTGGCATTCAGGCTTTGCGCACGGTCCAGCACCGAGACCTCGACCGGCGCGTTCTCGAACACGAACAGGCTGTCGAACAGCGGCTGGCCCTTGGGCAGCTCGCTGTTTTCCTGAATGGTCACCAGCGGCAAGTACTCGTACTCGCGCAGTTGCATGTTGCTGTCCAGCAACTGGCTGAGCCACTGGCGAACGCTGCAACGTTGATCGTCAGCCGGCATGCCGACACGCAACGCGATGGTGTTGATGAACAGCCCGACCGTGCGCTGCATCTGCGGCAGTTCCACCGGCCGCCCGGCCACAGTCACGCCGAATACCACGTCGCGATCACCGCTCATGCGCCGCAGGGTCAGCGCCCAGGCCGCTTGGGCGAAGGTGTTGACGGTCAGTTGATGCTGCTGCGCCAGTTCGCGCAGTTGCGCACCGTCGCGTTCATCGAGACGGGTGTAGCAGTCGCCCACCACCATGCCACCGCTGTCGCCGGCATGTTCACGCAGGAACGGCCGGTCGCTGGGGATCGGCGTGGGCCGCTCGAAGCCGCGCAGGTTGTCTCGCCACCAGTCACGTGCCTGCGTCAGGCCTCGGCGTTGCAACCAGCCGATGTAGTCGCGATAGCGCGGTGCGGGGGCCAGTTGCGCATCACGACCTTCGCCTAGCGCGGTGTAGATGTCGAAGAAGTCGTTCATCAGCAGCGAGCGGCACCAGGCATCGATCAGGATGTGGTGGTTGCTCATCATGAACCAGTAGCGCGCCTCGTCGACGCGGATCAGGCGCAGGTGGAACGGCGGTTGATCGAGCAGTTCGAAACCGGCCTCGCGCTCGGACTTGAGCAGAACCTGCAAGCGCGGCTCCTGCTGCTCCGCCGGCACCTCACGCCAGTCCAGGTAATCAATTGGCGTGCTGCCCGGCTTGTGAATGACCTGCAGCATGGTTTCGCCGATGTTCCAGCAGAACGAGGCACGCAACGCTTCGTGACGGGCGATGACCGCTTGCCAGGCCTGGGCGAAACGCTGCGGGTCCAGGGCGCTGTCGATGCGGTAGCGGTCCTGCATGTAATACAGTCCGGTTCCCGGCTCCAGCAAAGTGTGCAGCAGCATGCCCTCTTGCATCGGGGTCAGTGGGTAGACGTCTTCGATGTGGCTTGGCGGAACCGGCAGCGCGTCCAGTTGCGCCTGATCCAGAGCAGCCAGCGGGAAGTCCGACGGCGTCAGGCCGCCGCTGCCATCGGCCAGGCAATGGGCGATCAGCGCCTGCAACTGCTTGAGGTAATCTTGCGCCAGCGCTTCGATGGCAGCGGGTTCATAGCGCTCGGCGCTGAAGGTCCAGCGCAGCAGCAGTTCACCCCCGTACACCTGACTGTCGATGCTCAGTTCGTTGGGCAGCGGCGCCTGTGGATCGTGGGCCGCGCCTGGCGACTCTTGCAGCGGACGGAACAGCGCGTCGTCAGCGAAGCTCTGATCGAACTGGCCGAGGTAGTTGAAGGTGATCGGCGCCACCGGCAATGCCTGCATGGCAGCCTTGCTGGCACTGTCGGCCAGGTAGCGCAGCACGCCATAGCCCAGCCCCTTGTGCGGCACCTGGCGCAGTTGCTCCTTGACCGCCTTGATCGAATCGCCCGGTGCCGCGTCGACAGCCGGCGCGGGCGTCAGGCGCAGCGGATAGGCGCTGGTGAACCAGCCCACCGTTCGGGTCAGGTCGATGTCATCGAACAGGTTTTCACGGCCGTGACCTTCAAGCTGGATCAGGGTCGACGGATGCCCGCTCCAGCGGCAGACCACCTGTGCCAGCGCGGTCAGCAGCAGGTCGTTGACCTGGGTTCGGTAGGCACTCGGCGCCTGTTGCAGCAGTTGCCGGGTACGTTCGGCATCCAGGCGCACGCTGACCGTCTGCGCATGACGATTCTGCCGACCGCCCTGCGGGTTATGGCACGGCAGACTCGTCGCAGGACCGCCCAGCTGGCGCTGCCACAGGTGCAGTTCTTCACGTAACGACTCGTTGCCCGCATAAGCCTGCAAGCGTGCGGCCCAGTCGCGGAAGGCGCTGGTCTTCGCCGCAAAGCGCACCGGCGCCGCGTCGCGCAGTTGACGATAGGCGTTTTGCAGATCGTCGAGCAGCACGCGCCATGACACGCCATCGACCACCAGGTGATGAATGACCATCAGCAACCGTTGCTGGCCCTGCGGACCGTCGACCAGCAAGGCGCGCAGCAGCGGACCGTCTTGCAGGTCGAGACTGCGCTGGGTGTCAGCGTACAAGGCTGCGCATTCGGCCATGTCGCTGACCTGCGCCTGAATCAACAGGGTGGTGTCGGCGGACACTGCGCGGTGTTCTGCCTGCCACGTGCCCTCATGCTCGGTGAAACTCAGGCGCAGGGCATCGTGTTGTTCGAGTAGCGCACGCAACGACTGCTCAAGGACGTTCGGGTCCAGCGCGCTGAGCGGCTCCAGCAGCACCGACTGATTCCAGTGCTGACGCTCGGGGATCGGCGTGTCGAAGAACCAGTGTTGAATCGGCGTCAGGCCGCAAGCACCGTCAAGCTGGCCCTGCTCGGCCTGAATCAGCTCGCGAGTGGTCGCCACGGCGGCCAGGGTCTGCACGGTCTGGTGCTGGAACAAATCACGCGGGCTGAAATGAATACCCAGTTGACGCGCCCGGCTGACCACCTGAATCGACAGGATCGAGTCGCCGCCCAGCTCAAAGAAGTTATCGTTGAGGCCGACTTTTTCCACGTTAAGCACCGCACACCAGATTGCCGCCAACTGTTGCTCCAGCTCACTGGCGGGCGCTACGTAGTGTTGACGATTGAGCTCCGGGTCTGGTGCAGGCAAGGCACGGCGGTCGAGTTTGCCGTTGGCGGTCAGTGGCATGCTGTCGAGCAGAATCAGGTGGGTCGGCACCATGTAGTCCGGCAGTTGCGCCTTGAGGTGCGACTTGAGCGATTCACGCAATTGCGCCTGCTGCTCGTCGCCCTGCCCGGCCACATCGCTGACCAGATAGCCTGCCAGTTGCTTGCCTGACGGCGTGTCCAGCGCCAGCACGATGGCTTCGCGGATTGCTGCGTGCTCCAGCAGACGGGTCTCGATCTCCCCCAGTTCGATGCGGAAGCCGCGAATCTTCACCTGATGGTCGATACGCCCCAGGTATTCCACCAAACCGTCGGCGCGCTGGCGCACCAGATCGCCGGTACGGTACAGACGCCCGCCGTTGCTGGCGAATGGATCGGCCACGAAGCGTTCGGCAGTCATGCCGGGGCGCTGGTGATAGCCCTGCGCCAGGCCCGCTCCGCCGATGTACAGCTCGCCGCTCGCGCCTTGAGGCACCAGCGCCAGATCGGCGTCGAGAATGTACGCCACCCTTGCACCGACCACGCGCCCGATCGGCACGCTGGCTTCACCGTCCTCCAGTTGCTGCGGGGCCAGGCTGGCCAGCGGCATGACCACGGTTTCGGTCGGGCCGTAGGCATTGAATAACAGCTCGGGCTGGAACACCGCACGGATGCGTTGCAGGTGTTCGCCGGTCAGCGCTTCGCCGCCGGTGATGCACATGCGCACCGGCAGGGTCTGGCCCTGGGTCGCCAGCCACTGCGCCAACTGGCTGCCGTAACTGGGCGTGAAGCCGAGAATATTGACCTGCTGCTGACGAATCAGCGTGCAGATTTCTTCGGCGTCCCACTGCCCCTGAGCACGCAGCACCACACGCGCACCGCTGAGCAAGGGCACCAGCAGACGCTCGGTAGCGGCATCGAAATTGATCGAGTAGAAATGCAGCTCACAGTCGTCAGGGCGCATGTCGAAGCGTCGGATTACTGCCTGGCAATGCATGGCAATTTCACCATGGGACACCACCACGCCCTTGGGTTTACCGGTCGAACCGGAGGTGTAAATCAGGTACGCCTGATGCTGCGGCAGGCTGATAAACGGCAGTTCATCGGACGAAAAAGACTCCAGCAGCGGCTGATCGTCTTCCAGGCACCAGCGGGCAACACCGGCAGGCAACTCGCCCAACGCGGTAAACAGGGCACGATCGCTCAGCAGCAGCCCGACGCCGCTGTCTTCGATCATGTAGTGCAGGCGTTCCAGCGGGTATTCCGGGTCAAGCGGCACGTAGGCACCACCGGCCTTGAGGATCGCCAGCAGGCCGACGACCATGTCCAGCGAACGCGGCAGCGCCAGACCAACGCGAACCTGCGGGCCGACGCCGCGTTCGCGAAGCATCCAGGCCAGTTGGTTGGCCTTGGCGTCGAGCTCGGCGTAGCAGAGGGTTTGCCCGGCGAACGTCAGCGCCGGCGCGTCTGCACGCCGTTGTGCCTGTTCGGCAAACAGGCTGTGAATGCATTGGTCGAGCCGTTGTTCACCCGCTTCGACACCGAGGCTGTCGAGCAGTTGCTGACGCTCTGTGTCCTGCAGCAGCGGCAATTCACTCAAACGCTGTTGTGGATCAGCGAGCAGCGCCTGCAACAGGTTCAGCCAGTGTTCGGCCATCTGCGCGATGCGCGGTTCGTCGAACAGATCGGTGCTGTAGGTCAGGCAGCAACCTAGACGGTGGTCCAGTTCGGTGACTTCCAGATTGAGGTCGAACTTGGTGGCTCGCGCATCGTTGACCAGGTACTCGACGGTCATGCCCGCCAGTTCGCGGCTTTGCTGGAACTCCCAGCGCTGCACGTTGCACATCACCTGAAACAGCGGGTTATAGGCTGCGCTGCGTGGCGGTTGCAGGGCTTCGACCAGATGATCGAACGGCAGGTCCTGATGCGACTGGCCTTCGATCACCGTGTGGCGAACCTGTTCGAACAGCTGGGCGACGCTCATCTGCCCGTCAAGCTGCACGCGCAGCACCTGGGTATTGAGGAACGCGCCGATCAGCCCTTCGCTTTCCGGACGAATGCGGTTGGCCACCGGCGCGCCGATGCGCAGGTCGTTCTGGCCGCTGTAGCGGTAGAGCAATACCGCCAGGGTGGCGGTCATGGTCATGAACAGGGTCAGGCCGTTGCGCGCATTGAATGCACGAACTTTCACGGCCAGGTCGGCGTTCAGGTCGAAGCGATACAGTTCGCCCTGATGGCTTTGCACCGGCGGCCGCGGCCGGTCCGCAGGCAGCTCCAGCAATGGATGCGCGTTGCCCAGCTGCGCGGTCCAGTAATCGAGCTGGCGCTGGCGTTCGCCAGCTTCCATCCACTGCCGCTGCCAGACGCTGTAATCCAGATAGTGCACCGCCAGCGGTTCCAGCGGCGATGGTCGTCCTTCGAGGAAGGCTTCGTAAAGCTGCCCCAGTTCGCGGGCGAAAATGTCCATCGCCCAGCCTTCGGTGACGATGTGGTGCAGGGTCAGGACAAAGTAATGCTCAAGGTCGCTTGACCTGACCAGACACGCGCGCAGCAACGGTCCGGTTTCCAGATCGAAGGGCTGGTGCGCCTCGCTGTCGGCCAGTGCCTGAATGCGTTGCTGACGAGCCTCGGCGGGCAACGCAGAATAATCCTGCCACTGCACGCGCAGGCCGGACTGCTCGCTGACCTGCTGGCACGCTACGCCGTTGACGCTCGGGAACGTGGTGCGCAGGGTTTCGTGGCGCAGGATCAAAGCTTGCAGCGCTGCCTCGAAGCACTCGATGTTCAGCACGCCTTTCAGGCGCGCCATGCCGCCGACGTTGTAGGCCGGGCTGTCCGGTTCCATCTGCCAGAGGAACCACATGCGCTGCTGGGAGTAGGACAACGGCACCGGCTGGCTGCGGTCGACACGGGCAATCGGTTGCAGGCTGCTGCGTGCGCCGGACTGCTGAATGGCCTCAACCTGTTCGGCAAACGCGCCCAGTTCGCTGGCTTCGAACAGCGTCCGTAACGGCAGGTCGATGTCGCACGCCTGACGCACGCGGGAAATGATTTGCGTGGCCAGCAACGAATGCCCGCCCAGCTCGAAGAAATCATCGCGCAGGCCGACACGCGGCACGCCCAGCACCTGTCGCCAGACAGCGGCGATCTGTTTTTGCAGATCCGTCTGCGGCTCGACGTGCTCGCGGGTCTGCCATTGCGGCTCGGGCAAGGCGCGACGATCCAGCTTGCCGCTCGGGCTCAGGGGCATGCTGTCGAGGCGCACCAGCTGCGCCGGGACCATGTAATCCGGCAGTTCCAGGGCCAGTGCCGACTTGATCCGCTCGGCCTCGACGTTCTGCCCCGCTTCGGCGGTGTAGTAACCGATCAGTTGCGGCCCGGCAACGGTTTCGCGCAGCAGGACGGCTGCCTGGCCTACGCCTGGATGGGCCAGCAAACGCGCTTCGATCTCTTGTGGTTCGACGCGGAAACCGCGCAGTTTGACCTGCTGATCCAGACGGCCAAGGTATTCCAGCACGCCATCGGCGGCCCAGCGCACCAGATCACCGGTGCGATACAGGCGCTCGCCCGCTTGCCCCAGCGGATCGGCGACAAAGCGCTCGGCGCTAAGCCCGGGACGCCTCAGATAGCCACGCGCCAGACCGATGCCGCCGATGCACAGCTCCCCGGCCACCCCGCGTGGCAGCGGATTGAGTTCGCTGTCCAGCACCCGGCACAGCACATTGCCCAATGGCCGGCCGATCGGCGAGCGCAGGCCGTCGCTGATCCGGCACTGCCAGTGGGTGACGTTGATCGCGGTTTCAGTCGGGCCATAGCGGTTGTGCAGCTGTACGCCGGGCAGTTGCTCGAGCACCCGGTTGCGCAGCTCGCCGGGCAACGCTTCGCCGCCAGAGAACAGCCGACGCAGGCTGCTGCACTGCTGCGCCAGCGGCTCATCGATGAACAGTTGCAGCAGCGGCGGCACGAAGTGCAGCGTGGTCACCGAATACGCGTTGATCAGCTGCGCGATGCGCTGCGGATCGCGGTGTTCGCCAGGGCCTGCCAGCAACAAGCGGCAGCCGGTGACCAGCGGCCAGAAGCACTCCCACACCGAGACGTCGAAACTGATCGGTGCCTTCTGCATCAGCACGTCGCTTTCATCCAGTGCGTAGGTGTCCTGCATCCATTGCAGGCGCTCGGCCAGGGCCGCGTGAGTGTTGCCGACGCCTTTGGGCTGACCGGTCGAGCCGGAGGTGTAAATCACGTACGCCAGGTTGTCGCCGTGCAGGTTCAGACGCGGCGCACTGACCGGCCAGTTGTCCAGGTGCAGCGTGTCCATCGCGACGGTGCACACGCCTTCGGCGCTCGGCAGGTCGCCCAGCAGATGGCTCTGGGTCAACAGCAGTTCGACCCCGCTGTCTTGCAGCATGTAGGCGAGTCGATCCATCGGATAGTCCGGGTCCAGCGGCACGTAAGCCCCGCCTGCCTTGAGGATCGCCAGCAGCCCGATCAACAGCTGCGGCGAACGCTCGGCGGCGATCGCCACCTTGATGTCCGGACCAACGCCCTTGTCGCGCAGGTAATGCGCCAAGCGGTTGGCCTGAGCGTGCAGGCTGGCAAAGTCTAGGCTGCCGCCCTCCCACACCAGTGCGATACGTTCCGGTGTCTGTCGCGCCTGGCGGTCCAGCCGTTCCGGCAACCACAACGTGGCCGGTGCGCAAGGCGCGGCGCTCCATTGCGCCTGTTGCTCCTGCTCCTCGGCGCTGAGCAGTTGCACGTCACCCAGCGCGAGCTGGGCCTGCTGGCTGACCTGCATCAGCAGGCGCACATAGTGCTGAGCCATGGCCACGATAGTGTCGTGCTCGAACAGTTCGTCGGCGTAATCGAAGGACAGCGTCAGGCGACCATTGCGGTCCTCCTCACTGTGCAGTTGCAGATCGAACTTGGCCTCGCGGCTGTGCCACGGCAGCTCTTCGGCCAGCAGCCCCGGCAAACGACGCAGAGCGCCGAGGTCGCGTTGCTGGTGGTTGAACATGACTTGAAACAGACCGTGCTCGCGCGCCTGCGGAAACACTTCGACCAGTTGCTCGAACGGCACGTCCTGATGGGCCTGGGCTTCAAGCGCCGCCTGCCGGGTCTGGGCCAGCAGGGTCGAGAATGGCAGACGCGGGTCCAGCTCTGCGCGCAGCACCAGGGTGTTGATGAAGAAGCCGATCAGGCCCTGGGTTTCATGGCGTGGCCGATTGGCGCCGGGCACACCGATGCGAATGTCGGCTTGCCCGCTGTAACGATGCAACAGGGTCTGGAACCCTGCCAGCAGGAACATGAACGACGTCGATTGCCAGGCTTGCGCGGTGTTGCGCACGGCGGTGCTCAGTTCGGCAGTCAAGCGCAGGCTGTAGCGCGAAGCGCTGTGCTGCTGGCGGGCCGAACGCGGATGGTCGGTGCTCAACGTCAGAACTGGCTGTTCATCACCCAGTTGCTGCTGCCAGTAAGCCAGCTGACGCTCGGCCTCGCCGTTCGCCAGCCATTCGCGCTGCCATTGGCCGTAATCGGCGTAACGCAGCGGCAACGGAGCCAGTTCCAGAGTCTGGCCCTGAACAGCCGAGGCATAGAGGCGCGAGAATTCGTCGATCAGCACATTCAGCGACCAGCCATCGGCAATGATATGGTGCAGCGTGACCAGCAATTGATGCTCTTCTTCGTCCAGTTGCAGCAGCGTGACGCGCAGCAACGGGCCGTTTTGCAGATCGAACGGCAAGCGCGCCTGCTGTTCGCGAATTGCCACGGCTCGTACCTGACGCTCGTCACTGGGCAGATCGCTGATATCGAGGGTGTCGAGGTGAAATTCACTCGGCGCATCGATACGTTGCAGGGCCACGCCGTCCTGCTCGTAGAAGCGCGCACGCAGCGATTCATGACGCTCGATCAGGCGCTGGAAACTGGTGCGCAATGCAGTGCTATCCAGTTCACCGCGCAGGTGAAGCCCACCGGGAATGTTGTAGGCGCTGCTGTGCGGGTCGAGCTGCCAGAGGAACCACAGACGGTTCTGGGCCATGGACTGTGGCAGATGCTCATTGCCGGGCAATCGCACGATGGCGCTCTGCGTCTGGCTGTCGCCTTGCGATGCGGCGGTCTGCAGCGTTTCGACCTGTGCCGCAAAGGCTGCCAGTGTCGGCGCTTCGAAGAGCAGTCGCAGGTTCAGGTCGATCCCCAGCGTTTCGCGCAGGCGGGCCACGACCTGGGTCGCGATGATCGAGTTGCCGCCCAGCAGGAAGAAATGGTCGTCGGCACTGACCTGCTCGCACTGCAACTGTTCGCACCAGACTGTGGCGATCTGCGCTTGCAGGTTCGAGCCGCTGCCTGGGGTATGGGCTGAAAGAGTGGTATCGCTCGCGGGAAACACCGCGTAGCTGTCCAGGCTGCCGTCGGCCAGACGCGTGCGGCAGGCCGAGCGCTGCAATTTGCCACTGGAGGTCTTGGGCAACGCGCCGGGATTGAGCAGCACCACGACACTCGGCGCTTGCTGAAAAGCCTCGGCCACGGTCTGCCGGATGATTTTAATCAACGCGTCGGGCGTGAGGATTTTCTGCACGCTGCGACTGATTTCAGCAGCGATGCCGATGCCTTCGCTACCGTCCTGAGTGACGGCAAACGCCGCCACCCGGCCTTTGCGCACGACATCCACTTCACTCTCGATGAGCTTTTCGATGTCCTGCGGATACAGGTTGTGGCCACGGACAATCAGCATGTCCTTCAAGCGGCCGGTGATGTACAGCTCGCCGTGACGCTGAAAACCCAGGTCGCCGGTGCGCAGCCAGGTCTGCCCGGCATGCTGCACGAACGCCCTGGCGGTGGCTTCAGGGTTGCGCCAGTAACCGTGGGCGATGCTCGGCCCGCTAGCCCAGACTTCGCCAACCTGATTCTCGCCGAGCACCTGCAGGCTGACCGGGTCGGCGATCAGCACGCCATGCCCTGGCTGGCCCGTGCCGCAGCTCATGACCGGCATACCGTCGCCCGGTTCTACGACATTACGCGCCAGCGCCTGCGCATCCAGGCGCAGCGATGGAATACCCTTGCCGCGCTTGCCTCCGGCCACATACAGCGTCGCTTCGGCCAGGCCGTAGGACGCCATGAAGCTGTCAGGCGTGAAGCCGCAACTGGCGAACTTCTCGGCAAATGCTCTCAGGCTGTCTTCACGAATCGGCTCGGAGCCCGAATACGCCACGCGCCAGCGACTCAGGTCCAGACGCTCCAGCGCCGAATCGCTGACCCGTGCGCTGCACAGCTGGTAGGCGAAGTCAGGCCCGCCGCTGATTGTGCCGCCGTATTCACTGATAGCTTCCAGCCAGCGCAACGGCCGGGCGAGGAAGTACGCGGGGGCCATCAGGATGCACGGGACACCGCTGAAAATCGGCTGCAACAAGCCGCCGATCAGGCCCATGTCGTGGTACAGCGGCAGCCAGCTGACAATCACGTCGTCCGGATTGACGTCGATGCCGAAGCCGTGGCGGATCAATGACTCGTTGGCGACCAGATTGCCATGCGTGACCTGCACGCCCTTCGGTAGTGCGGTCGAGCCAGAGGTGTATTGCAGGAACGCAATGTCGTCGGCCTGCAGTTGTGGGCCCTGCCAGTCTTGTGCCGGGGCAGCAGGCAGCGTATCGACACAGAGCAGTGGCGGCGCATCGGCAGCGGCCAGCTCGTCCATCTGCAGCAAGGCAGGCTGCAAATCGGAGCCGGTCAGCAGCAGACGCGGCTCGGCATCGGCGATGATCGACAGCAGTCGCTCCTGGTGATGGCGACGATTGGATTCCGGCGGATAAGCCGGCACGGCAATGACCCCGGCATACAGGCAGCCGAAGAACGCCGCAACATAGTCGGGCCCGCTATGGAACAGCAGAATTGCCCGATCCCCCGGCACAGCCTGACGTTGCAGCGCAGCAGCGATGGTCCGCGCGCGCAGGTCCAGATCACGGTAGGTCAACACCAGGCCCTGGTCTTTCTCATCGGTGAGAAAACGCAGCGCCAGCCGATCCGGCGTGTGCAAGGCGCGACGCTGAAGAGCCTGAGCCAGAGTGTCGGGGAGTTCAAACGCATCCATGATGGGGTTCCTGCTAGATTCGGCGTGCCAGATAAAATCTGAATTTCAAAAAAGACGCGCGCCCTGCAAGGAGGTCGCGCGCGGAGCAAACAGGGTCAACCGGCGGCCCGGTTCATGTGACGTGACGCGCTGTTGCGCCAGCGTGTCAGGTGCTGTTCGCAATAGCGTCGCAGCAGACGGAGCAGCTGCGTTTGCTCGTCGACCAGATAAAAGTGATGGCCCTCGAACATGTCCAGAGAGAAGCCGGTGCAGGTCTCTTCCTGCCAGTCGAGCAGTTGCTCGACGCTGATGCTGTCCTGCTTGCCGCCGAATACATGGATCGGCACGCTGAGCGGCTCGCGCTTGCCATACACAAAGCTGCCGCAGAGCAGAAAATCGGCGCGCAGGATCGGCAGCATCAACTGCATGAGCTCCTGGTTGGTGATGACGTTTTCGCTGGTGCCTTTTAACGTGCGCAATCGGTCGAGCAGTTGCGCATCAGTCTTCGCAGTGGCGTATTCGCTGACATCGCGGCGCACCGGGCCGGCAGTCGCCGATGCGAACAGCGCCAGCGGCGCAGGCAGGCCGCGCTCGCGCAAGACGTGCGCCAGCTCAAAGGCCAGCAGCCCGCCCAGACTGTGGCCAAACAGCGCATAGGGCTTGTCCAGGTCGGCACTGATCTCGTCGGCCAGATGACTGGCCAGTTGCACGATGTCGGTCTGCAAGGGCTCGTCCATGCGCATGCCACGGCCGGGAAGCTCCAGCGGGCGCACGTTCAGCCACTCCGGCAATTTGCGCCGCCAGGGGCTGTAGAACATCGCGCTGGCCCCGGAATAAGGCAGGCAGAACAGCGTCAGGCTCACCGGCGTGCTCATATCGAAACCGTCCGGCTGTGGGCGCGGATGTAAAAGCGGCGATGCGCGTGATCGAAACGCATGGGGTTCTCCTGAGGTATTCCCTGGCCGCAACCGTGGTCGGGCCTGTCACCAATGAGAACGGATGGCGTCTGCAAATAATTAGGCGGATGCACGCGGCGGGGACAGGCACGACGAAAGCGCCCTTCTAAAGTGCGCTGATTAGCTTTCGCATTTGACAATAATTATCATTAAGGCTAATTTGTCGCCCCATGTGACGGTGCTGCCCCCTCCATGCGGCCCTCCCCTCCATTGTTAAAGCAGCAAGGTGAATTCCATGACGGAACACGTAATCACAAGTAAGTGCGACTCACCCTTACTCCAGGCATTCGTCGATAACTACTTGCTGCTGGTCAAGATTGCGGCCCGCATCGTGGGCTGCCGCTCACGCGCCGAAGACGTCGTGCAGGATGCCTTTTTCAGACTGCGCTCGGCACCTCAGGCCACGCTGACCTTCAAGGCACAGCTCAGTTACCTGTTTCAGATCGTGCGCAACCTGGCCATCGACCATTACCGCAAACAGGCGCTGGAACAGAAATACACCGGCCCCGAGGCCGAGGGGCTGAATGTGGTGATTCAGGGTGCCTCGCCAGAAATCTCGCATATCAATTTCTCCAGCCTGGAGAAAATTGCCGACGCCCTGACCGAGCTGCCGCCCCGCACCCGCTATGCGTTCGAGATGTACCGCCTGCACGGCGTGCCGCAAAAAGACATCGCCAAGGAACTGGGTGTGTCGCCAACGCTGGTCAACTTCATGATCCGCGATGCGCTGATTCATTGCCGCAAGGTCAATGGCGCCCAGGCTGAAGCCTGATTGCGAGCGGTTCAGGCAGGCAAAAAAATCCGGAGCATCGGCTCCGGATTTTTGTTTTCAGCCTGGCGGGCGACAGATCAGCGGCTGACCTGATACTCGGGCTGCACTTCCGGCATCGCCGAGGAGTGGTGGTTGAGAATCTTCCACTCGTTGCCGACGCGGTGGTAGAGAAACGAATAACGTGCCTGCACCTTGGTCTTTTTGCCGTCCGGCGCCGTCAGGGTGAAGGTGTAAACACCGTTGTCCGCTGCGGCATCAGGCCCCAGGCGACGAATCTCCCGGTAGTTGATCTCGCCAACCGGCTTGAGCGCCAGGAACTTATCGAAGTAATCTTTGATCTCTGCCGGAGTGGCACGCACCTTGTTGGAGACCGTAGGCTGCAGGACAGCGTCCGACGCGTACAACGATGCGACGGTAGTGGAGTTTCCGGTCTGCAGGGCTTTGTTCCAGCGATCAAACAGACCGGCGATTTCCTTGTCGTTCACATTGTTTGGCGTCTCGGCCACCATGCGGTAGGTGTAGCCGGACGGCTCGGCAGCAGCTTGAACCATCGGTGCACTTACAGCCAGCAACAGGGCCAGGGCGGTCAATTTCGTTTTCATCGCTACTCTCCTACGGGGATCTGTTCAGGGATTCAGTGAGTGCCACTTTGCCCTCCCCGCCACGGCTCGCCATCGGCCAACCGGGGTTAACTGTGTATGCCGATCGGCAGATAGGCGTCACCTCCTGATACAGTTCTAATAGCCTGACTTCTGTTTATGCCCGCGCGGGCATCAACCCTCGCTGGAGCACCCCATGCAAAGTCCTCCCCATGATCCGGCAAGCGCACTGGCCATCCGTAACCAGTATCGCCAGTCGCAAAGCCGCGCCGCACGTCTTCGCCTGCTGGTGGATACCGGTCAGGAGCTGACCCATCTGCCACCTCAGGCCATGCGCCAGTGCGTGCTGCAACGCGCGTGCGCATTCGTGGCCATGGACCATGGCCTGCTGCTGGAATGGAGTGCCGACAACGGTGTGCAGACCACCGCCAGCCATGGCAGTACAGAACGCCTCGCCACGCTTGAAACCGCTGCCGACCCGCTGGCCATCGGCCCGCAATGGCTGGAGCGGCCCGCAGCCGACCTGCCGTGCGTGCTGCTGTTACCGTTGCGCGGCGCCGACGAAGGGTCTTTTGGCACCTTGCTGCTGGCCAACAGCGTGGGCATCAATGCGCCGGACAACGAAGACATCGAGTCGCTGCAATTGCTGGCGACGTTGCTGGCGGCACACCTGGAAAACAATCGGCTGCTCGACGCGCTGGTGGTCAGAGAGCAGACCATGTCCGAACTGGTCCGCCAGTTGTTCACCGCTCAGGAAGACGAGCGCAAACGCATGGCCTACGACCTGCATGATGGTCTGGCTCAGACCCTGGCCGGTCTGCACCAGCGATTGCAGGGTTTTGCCGGTCGCTGTCCGGCGCTGCCTGCGCCACTGGACGCCGATCTGCAGGCCATTCTCAAGCTGGCGCAGCACTGCGTGGGTGAAGGTCGACAACTGATCAGCGGTCTGCGTCCTAGCGTGCTCGACGATTTCGGTCTGCTGCAGGCGGTCGACAAGGAAGCCGACCGGTTGCGCGAAGCGGGAGTCGCGGTGCATTGGCGCTCGCGCTCCCTGACCCGCCTGCCCAGCCACCTGGAAATCGCCCTGTTCCGTATTGCCCAGGAAGGCATCAACAATGTGCTCAAACACGCCAGTGCCGGCCGCGTAGAATTGGCCCTGGAACTGAGTGATGAGCACATTTCACTGCTGCTGGAAGACAACGGCAGTGGTTTCATCACCCAAAAACCGTTCAATGGCAAAGGCGTCCAGAAACTGGGCCTGGTGGCCATGCAGGAGCGCGCCAGCCTGCTCGGCGGCCGCCTGACCTGCGTCAGTCGGCCCGGGCACGGCACCCGACTGCGCGCCATCGTTCCTTTTACCGCAGACAAGGCAATGACATGACTGACACTGTGCGACTGGTTTTAGCGGACGATCATGAAGTGACGCGTACCGGGTTCGTCTCGCTGCTGGCGGGGCATCCGGAATTCGAAGTGGTCGGTCAGGCAGCCGACGGCCAGCAAGCCATCGATCTGTGCCTGGAACTGCAACCGGACATCGCCATACTCGACATTCGTATGCCGGTGCTCAACGGGCTGGGCGCTGCGCGGATTCTCCAACAGCGCATGCCGGGGCTGAAAGTGGTGATTTTCACCATGGACGACAGTACCGATCACCTGGAGGCTGCGATCAGTGCGGGTGCCGTGGGCTACCTGCTCAAGGATGCCAGCCGCGACGAAGTGATCGACGGCCTGCAAAGGGTGGCGCGTGGTGAAGAGGCACTGAACAGCGCCGTCAGCGCGCGCCTGCTGCGGCGCATGACCGAACGCAACACCAGTGGCGCAGCCCTGCCGGAAACCCTCACCCCGCGTGAGCGCCAGGTACTCGGCCTGGTAGCGGGCGGCTTCAGCAATCGGGAAATAGGCGAAAAGCTTGGCATCACCACCGGCACAGCCAAGGCCCACGTGGAAAAGGTCATCGGCAAACTCGGCGCCTCGGACCGCACGCAGGCTGCCGTACGCGGTGTGGCACTGGGGCTGGTGAGTCAATCGACGAGCGACTGGCAATGACGGCACACGCCAGCAGTCGCTGGGAAGACCTTCCGCTACGCGGCAAGGCGCTGGTGGCCATTTCGCTGCCACTGACGATTCTCATGTTCTCGCTGGTGCTGATTTATATCGCCGAGCGCCAGACCGCTCGGGCGGAGGAAGATGTACGGCGTGTGCTGCTCGTGCAAGGCGACATCCAGACCCTCCATACCCAGATCGCAGAAGGCGCGGCCAGCGTACGTGGCTATCTGCTGACTCACAGGGAAGACTTCCTGCCTGGCTACCTCAACGCGCAACCGCTGATCGAGGCGGCGCTGACGCGGCTCAACACCAATGTGCGTGACGGGCAGATGCGCGAACACCTGAAAGCCATCGAGCCGCTGATCAACACCAAGGTCGAAGGCCTGGGAAAACTGCGCTCGATGAATAGGCAAGATCAGGAAACCGTCGCCCGCATCCTGATCGAAAACAAGTACGTGCTCGACCAGTTGCGCGAACGCATCGGCATCATGCGCGAGCGTGAAGACGCGCTGCTCGCCGAACGCACCGAGGCTGCCGCAGCCACCCGCGAGCGCCTGTTGCTGTCGACCCTGCTGGCCGCAGCCTGCGGAATCTTCGGTGCCATCCTTGCGGTGCTGATGCTGTCCAAGGGCATCGTCGCCAGGGTGCATCAGGTGCAACGCAACGCGCAGCGTCTGGCGCTGGGGCATCCGCTGCTGCCCCAGCCGCCTGAAAAGGATGAAATCGGCCAGCTCGGTACCCGGCTGGTCGAAGCCGGTCAGTTGCTCGCCGAACGCGAACGCGCTCTGCGCGACAACGAAGAGCGCTTGCGGCTGATCATCGAAGGCGTCAAGGACTACGGCATCTTCGCGTTGGACCGCAACGGCTACATCACCACCTGGAACGCAGGCGCCGAACGTATCAAGGGGTACACGGAGCAGGAGATCATCGGCCAGCACTTTTCTGTGTTCTATCTGCAACAGGAGTGTCCGCAACACCCCGACATGGCGCTGCATGAGGCCACCGTCAATGGCCGGTATACCGAAGAAGGCTGGCGCCAACGCAAGGATGGCAGCCGTTTCTGGGCCAGTGTGGTGATCACCGCGCAATACGACAGCAATGACGAGCTGCGCGGTTTCTCCAAGATCACCCGTGACATCAGTGATCGTCGCGTTGCCGAAATTGCCTTGGGCACTGCGCGCGAGGAAGCCGAACGCGCCAGCCGGGCCAAAAGTGAATTCCTGTCGCGCATGAGCCATGAACTGCGCACGCCGCTGAACTCGATTCTGGGCTTTGCCCAGTTGCTGGACATGGACTCCCCCGCCAGCCAGCGCCCGCAAATCGGTCATATTCTGCGGGCGGGCCAGCATCTGCTGAAGCTGATCAATGAAGTGCTCGACATCGCCAGAATCGAAGCCGGGCATGTGTCCCTGATCCTCGAGCCGGTATCCCTGTCGAGCGTGCTTGAAGAAGCGCTGGTGCTGGTCTCGCCGATGGCTGCCGACGCCAACATCGAATTGAAGCCCTTGCCGAACCTGCCAGACGAGATCGGCGTAGTCGCTGATCGCCAGCGCTTGATTCAGGTGTTGCTGAACCTGCTGTCCAACGCCATCAAATACAACCGGCCCGCCGGCCAGGTGCGGATTGAAATCGAGCAGACCGCCGAGCAGGTGACGGTCAGCGTAGTGGACACTGGCTACGGGATTGCGCCAGAGCGTATCGGGCAGCTGTTCAAACCGTTCGAACGCCTGGACGCCAACCCGAGTGTCGAAGGGACCGGGCTGGGACTGGCGCTGAGCAAAAGCATGCTGGAGATGATGCACGGCACGCTTTCCGTACAGAACACGCCGGACGAAGGCTGCCGGTTCATACTGGCGCTGCCGTTTGTGCGGGTGCAGCCGCCTGCCGCTAAACTGCCCCGTCAAGCTGAAACTTCCCTTGAGATAAAGCCTGATGCACGCTCACCTGCCCGCCCGGTCTATCATGGCAAGCTGCTGTGCATCGAAGACAACCTGTCGAGCATGGCCTTGATTGAAACGCTGCTGCAACGTAGACCCGGTATCCAGTTGCTGTCGAGCATGCAGGGCCAACTGGGGCTGGACCTGGCGCGCCAGCATGCGCCACAGCTGATTCTTCTCGACCTCAACCTCCCGGACATCAAAGGGCTTGAGGTGCTGCAACGTCTGCGCCACTTGCCGGCCACCGCCCACACGCCCGTGCTGATGATCACTGCCGACACCAGTGATAAAGCCCATCGCGAACTGAAACAGGCCGGCGCCACGGCCATTGTGATCAAACCCATCCAGGTGCCAGTGTTCCTTGCCCTCCTGGACCAGTATTTACCGGAGCCCACATGACCGGCGACTTTCGCATTCTGATCATCGATGACCAACGGCCCAACCTTGATCTGATGGAGCAACTGCTTGCCCGCGAGGGGCTGACCAATGTCCTGAGCAGCACCGAGCCGTTACGTACGCTGGACCTGTTCAACAGCTTCGAGCCCGACCTAGTTGTGCTCGATCTGCACATGCCCGAATTCGATGGCTTCGCGGTGCTGGAGCAGCTCAACCGGCGCATACCGGCCAATGACTACCTGCCGATCATGGTCCTGACCGCCGACGCGACACGCGATACCCGCCTGCGCGCCCTGGCGCTGGGCGCGCGGGATTTCATCAGCAAGCCGCTGGATGCCCTGGAAACCATGCTGCGCATCTGGAACCTGCTGGAGACCCGCGCGCTGTATAAATCGCTGCGCGAGCTGGTGCCTGCGGAAAATATCGAACTGCTGCGCCAGCCGCGCACGCTGGCGCAGCAGTGATTATTTGATCAGCGTCACCGGCACCGATGCTTCATGGATCACCCGCGTGGCCACGGAGCCCAGCAGCAGGCCACCAAAGTTGCCGAGCCCGCGGGTGCCCATGACCACGGCGTCGCAGTCGAGTCGCTGAACTGCGGCCTCGACCTGTTCGGCCACATTACCCAGATCGACGTGGGCCAGAAACGGCACACCAGCAGCAGTCAACAACGCAACCGCATCAGCCAGCACCCGCTTGCCTTCATTGGTCAGGCCGGCCTTGACGCCATCAATCATGTCGGGAGCCAGATAAAGGCTGTAATCGATGGGGCTGGCCTGCACATTCAGGATATGTACCTCGAGCGACTTGGTGAGCTCGCCAGACAACTCGATGACATAGCCCAGGGCACGCATGGCGTGCTCGGAGCCGTCGAAAGGAACCAGGACTTTGTGCATGGGCGTTTTCCTTGTTGGATTATGCGCTCAACATAACCGCAGCCCGATAACGCCGCTACTGGAATAAGCGGTTCCTTTGATTCAGCTCAGATCAACGCACGGCACAGGCGATCAATGCCCCTGCAGAAACGCCGCGGCCTGATCCAGCAACAGCATCGGGTTTTCGGCCTTGTGTATGTCAACCGACAGCAACTGACGGAAGCGTCGCGCGCCAGGGAAACCCAGGCCAAGACCGAGCATATGCCGGGTGACGTGGTGCATGTTGCCGCCGCTGGCAATGTGCGCCGCAATGTACGGCCGCATCGACTCCAACGCATCGTAACGACTGATGACCGGCGCAGTGCTGCCGAACAACTGCTGGTCCACATGCGCCAGCAAATAGGGATTGTGATAAGCCTCACGCCCCAGCATCACACCATCGAACGCCTGCAAATGCTCACTGCACTGCTCCAGCGTCTTGATGCCGCCGTTGAGCACAATCTCCAGATCGGGAAAGTCAGACTTCAACTGCGCGACCACGTCATAACGCAATGGCGGGATATCGCGGTTTTCCTTGGGAGACAGCCCTTCGAGAATCGCGATACGCGCGTGAACCGTGAAACTCTGGCAACCCGCCTCCTGAACCTTGCCGACGAAATCACACAACTCGGCGTAGCTGTCACGGCCATTGATACCGATCCGTTGCTTGACCGTGACCGGAATACCAACCGCATCGCGCATCGCCTTCACACAATCCGCCACCAGCTCAGGATGCGCCATCAGGCACGCACCGATCATGTTGTTCTGCACCCGGTCACTCGGGCAACCGACGTTCAGATTGACCTCGTCATACCCCGCCTCTTCCGCCAGACGCGAACACGCAGCCAGATCCGCCGCCGTACTGCCACCCAGCTGCAATGCCAGCGGATGCTCGGTTTCATCATGCCGCAGGAACCGCTCACGGTCGCCATGCAACAAGGCACCGGTGGTGACCATCTCGGTGTAGAGCAAGGCATGCTTTGACAGCTTGCGCATGAAGTAGCGGCAGTGGTGGTCGGTCCAGTCCATCATCGGCGCAACGGAGAAGCGGCGGGATAATACTGGGGCCGATTCACCGGTCTTTACGGGTTGTTTTACTTCTTCGATGCTCATCGATACTGATCTTTTATACAGCGGTTTATGGGCATCTTTGCTTGGATGTTGTAGCGCGTTGGTAATGTGTACCAACCCAAATCAAAAATGTACCCACTCAAAATAGGAACGATCAGCCCCTTCAAGCGCGAAGACAACATGACTGCTGACTACGCGCAGATACGGATCAATCGAAACGGCCAGCCAGTTTATCAGGAAACCCGAACCTTCGACCGCAAGCAGGTGGCTTAAGCGTGGATGATGAAACGTGAAGCCGAGTTGGCGTGGCCGGTACGATAGAGCGCTTAAACCGAAAAAGCGTCAGCGTTAAGCAGATGATCGCTCAGTCCCTGGACGAGTATGAGGAGGCTTGGCCTTCAGACAATCCCGGTTTGTCGGAATTGCCTCGTGAGGAGAAAATTGGAACATTTTGGGTAAAGTGCTTTCCGGCGAGCGGCTAGTCCGAAGCGAGTCATAAGCTCCCGACTAGCCCTTTGTCACACAACGAACCGGTTAACCAACTGATTCAGGTTAATCGCCAGTTTTGACATTTCACCGCAAGCACTGGCCGTCTGGCTGGCTCCCGCCGCACTTTGCGTTGCCAGCTCGCGAATACTGACCAGATTACGGTCAACCTCACGGGCAACATGCGACTGCTCTTCAGAGGCCGTCGCGATCATGAGATTACGTTCATTGATCTGAACAATGGCCGTTGATATTTGATCCAGCGAGGTACTCGCCTCCTGAGCGACACCCAGTGATTCGGTCGCAAGATCTTTACTTGTGTTCATCGCCTTCACGGCCAGCTCAGAATCGCTCTGAATGGCGGTAATCATTTGTTCAATTTCTTGAGTCGATACCTGGGTACGATGGGCCAAGGCCCTTACTTCGTCTGCAACGACCGCAAACCCACGACCTTGCTCACCGGCTCGTGCTGCCTCGATAGCAGCGTTCAACGCCAACAGGTTGGTTTGTTCTGCAATGGCCCGAATCACCTCGACAACTTTAGTAATGCTCTGCGCACGATTTGACAACCCCTGGATCTGCTCGCTCGTGTTTTCAACATTGCCCGTCAGCTTTTGAATTGACAGCAATGTCTGAGCCACCCGCGCCAAACCTACTTCGGTATAGCCTTGGGTACGCTTTGACTCTTCGGAAGCTGACTCCGCGTTACGAGCAACCTCATCTACGGCGGCGCTCATTTCTGTTACCGCTGTGGCAGCCTGATTGACTTCGTCATTCTGGGCGACAAGGCCTCGACTCGACTCCTCAGTAACAACCGTCATTTCCTCGGAAGCTGAGGCCAGTTGAGTGGAAGAATCGGATATCTGCATGATTGTGGCACGCAGGTTCGCCTGCATTTGCGCGAGCGCTTTCAACAGTCGCCCGGCCTCATCAGTGCCGCTGACCAATACCTCCTTGGAGAGATCACTCGCTGCGATACGTTCTGCGACAGCCAGAGCATCGTTAATCGGAGAAGTAATACTTTTCGTCAGCAGTAAAGCCAAACCTACCGTCAAGACGACGACACCCGCGATAAGACCGACCACCAGCCAGAGGCCGTTATTGTAAAGATCGGTAGCGGTCTGCCCGGCCTGCGCAGCACCTTGATTGTTGAAGTTGGTCAAGTCTTTGATCTGCACCTCCATAGTGTTCGTCAGAGGACGGATGCCGGTACTTACCAGGCTGACCGCAGCCGCGATATCACCCTGCCTCATCAACGGTTCGAGCAGATCAAGTTGTTTGGAGTAGGCATCCGCGCTGTCTTTTACTGGTGTGTAGAACGAGCGCTCTTTATCACTCGCTATCAGAGGCTCATAGTTCGCCACCGCGTCAGTGAACGCCTTGCGATAGCCGGCGAAGCTTTCAATGTTTTTTTGAATGGATTGAGGATCAGCAAGGCCTCGCTGGGTTTCGAGCCTGAGGCGAAGTGTAGCTTTGTCCATCAAAGCCGTTTGGCGGATGCTGGCCATCCAATTGAGTTCAACGTCTTTTTCAGCATCTCTCAGCTTGCCCATTTGCAGGACTGCGAATACGCCTAACACAAAAACAAGAAAGATAATTGAAGCGAAAAACAGGGCAGCTCGTGGAGCCAGGTTGAGATTTCTAAGACGCATGCGAGAGTCCTGCTTTAAAATTGTGGTTGACATGTCAACAGGCTATCGACCCAAAAGTGGAAACTTTAAGCGATTCGTCGAAAAGCAATGCCGTCCACATTCATCAGGTTCTGCGCTATTGGTTTCGCCAGTCGAGCTCGCCGTGCCACCTCCATCCGTCGTGCGCCACGCGTTCTACGAGATCACCCAGCGTATTATCAGCCTGCCGTACCGTATCCTGAGCTTGCTGCCCGGCTGCAAGAACGATGTTTGAAACCGAAATTTTGGCGGTAGCTACGCGCTCACGTCTGGACAGGGTCATCTGCCAGGCTAGCGAGACAGCAACTTGTCTGCCAGTGCCCTTAGTTGTTGTTTTTCCTCGTTCAATGTCAAGGCGCTGTCTGATCTTCTCAACAGGAGATTCGCGTGCCTCGCGCAAACGGCATTGAACAGAGCGGGATTGATCTGAGCAAGGCTGATCAAGGCCTTCATCAAGCGCAGATCCACTTCGATGATTGCCGCGCCATCTCTGGCTATCGGCGCGAAGAAGTCATCGAATAAGTCGTCCACATTCAATCCATGCAGAAAAACCTGGCCGCAGCTGCTTTCATGTTCCAGGGCAACCGGCTGTGGCTGACCCCACGCAGTCAGGCTACGTACGCCTCGCCCGATGACATCAATGGCCGTACCGGGGTCATTCACTGCGGGGGACAGAGCGCGGGATGCTATTTCCGAAAGCACTGACAGTCCAAAGCGGGGATCATGTTCGAAGGTTCTCCGGATACCTATCGTCAACGTGGCGAGTACCTTCTCCGAGGGCACAGTAGTGACCTCGGCAGCCCCTTTAGTCAGAGGTACGAGATAGGCCAGTGGCATTCTCATGTGGACGAAACTACCCGGGAGAATATCCACGAATATTTGAAGATTTCCGGCCTCCGCCACCTCGCTCAGTGCCTGGACATCGATATGTTGAACATATCCAGTCGACTCACTGGTGATGATCCGAGAGCCAAGTGGCACAGCCCACGCCTGTGGGAAAGCCACCCCGCCCAGGTATGGCCACCGAACTCTATGATCAATGGCATTAATGGCCGCGTTCTCCACCAGGTCAATTGTCTCGCCCATTCGCCCCAGTTTCGAAAGGTGATCGATCCAGCGCAGAAGTGTGTAAACGATGAGGATGACCACCACTATGGTCGCTGCAAACAGGAGCACGCGCCCTTGGGCGCCATAGACTCCGGTGCTCAAGGCGATAATGCCTACCAGGCTGAATAGAAATGAGCCGATGAACGTCGCGAGAGCGTTTTGTGTTGTCGTGTCTTCCATTACCAGCGTCGTCGCACGCGGTGTCACGCCACTGCTCGCCGCGCCATACGCTGTCACCATAGTACTTAACGAAAAGGTGGTCACTGCAAGCATGCTGGAGGCAATGATACTCAGGATCTTGTCGACGGCATCGGCACCTATGCGGGCCGACAGAGAAAACGGAATCGAGTCCTTGAGCAAGATTGATATCAAAGCAGTTGCTACGCCTAACAGTGAAAACAAAGTAGCTCTGAGCCAAAGCTTCTTTGTCAGTTGCGCCAGTATCCAACGCCATCGAGCGATCATAGCTTTACCTTTTTGGACAACTGCTTATGAAGCAAACGGAATCTGCCTCTGATTATCTAGATGGGTGGAGTCCGTTTACTGACGTAAGGTTCAGTGCATAAAGGACCGAGCATTGCATCTGCGCGCCGAGCTTCCTATGATCGCCCTGGGTGCGCCATTGCATAAAGCTGTGCGCAGGTTAAAAGCAAGCGCTGGTCGGGCCGCCAGTGGAGTCTGACTGTGGCCAGCAAAAAACCGGCATCTTCATCTATTCCTCGTCCTCAAGTTCTAACCGAACGCGCGCTTTCAGCGCTGGAGCGGTTCTCCCATATCGAAGCAGTCAGCGGCATTGCACTTTTGTTAGCGGCTATCGTCGCGCTCCTTTGGGCCAACAGTGCGATAGCAGATTCGTATGAGCATTTCTGGAACGCCGAACTGACTCTAGGTCTTGGGCACTTCACTATTTCACGGTCGCTGCATTTTCTGGTCAACGATGGATTGATGACGGTGTTCTTCCTGGTCGTCGGCGCGGAGATCCGTCAAGAGATCAGCGACGGTGCGCTTTCCAGTTTCAAGCTTGCGACGTTACCTATTGGTGCTGCGCTGGGTGGTGTGGCCGTGCCTGCGCTTATCTATACGCTGCTCAATTTCGGCACCCCGGCCTCCAGCGGCTGGGCTGTGCCGACTGCGACGGACATTGCCTTTGCCGTCGGCGTACTTGCTCTTTTGGGTAAATCGATTCCCGGCTCGGTGAGAGTCCTCCTCCTGGCTCTGGCGATCATTGATGACATCGTTGCCATACTGATCATTGCTGTTTTCTACACCGCCAGCCTGGATTATCTGGGGTTGGTCATTGCAGCAGCAGGGTTGCTGCTCGTGCTGATATTTCAACGCATGGGTATTGGCAAAGCTTACGCCTATGTCCTACCTGGAACGATTGTCTGGTTTGGGCTCTTGAAAACCGGCGTTCATCCAACGCTTGCCGGTGTTGTTCTAGGGCTGATGACGCCCGTCAATTCCAAGCCATTGCGTGAGCAACCTCTGGATACGATCGGGCGTACATTTCAAGAACTCATGGAACGCTTCTCGCACGCTGAGCAGAGTCCAAAGGCAGTAGCAAAGCCACTGAAACAATTGCGTCATGCAGAGCGAGAAATGTTATCTCCTGTGCAGCGAGTGCAAATGGGACTGCACCCATGGGTCGCCTACTGTGTCATGCCGCTGTTCGCACTGGCCAATGCCGGAGTCAGTCTAAAGGGTATCAACCTGAACGAGACGGTGGCGCAAGGCGTGTTTATTGGGGTAACGACCGCCTTGATACTTGGCAAACCTTTGGGGGTAATGATCGCCAGTTTCGTGCTGATCAAACTGAAGGTCTGCGAACTGCCTGATGGCGTCAGTTGGCCAGGCGTTGGGTTGGTGGGACTACTAGCGGGTATCGGATTTACGATGTCAATCTTCATTTCAGGCTTGGCGTTTGACGATCCTGGCCTGTTGGCGGCAGCTAAATTGGGTGTGCTTAGCGCTTCGTCCCTGGCGGCGATACTCGGCTTGGTCTGGGGAACAGCCAAGTTCCACTCATCTACTGGTAGACCCGTCGCAGAACGTTAATTGCCTATCTCGTGAAAGCTCCTCGACGCGTGCGGCAGTAACTGATTGATCTCACTCGCCCGCCGTGTCGGCAGGCGCTTGAGAACATCGAGGTAGCACGACAGCACTGCCCTGCGTTTCAGGCTGTAATAGAACGCTTTGCTAATGGCTGAGCCTTCAGTAACAAGATCGCGCTGCGCGCTGTGGGACCACACGGTGGCCCGCACGCAGAGACGCGGTCAATCGGGAACGGCCGATAGTTTATCAGGAAAGCGACAGTTCTGATGACGTGCTGATTCGCAGCCGGATTTCAGGCACAGGAATTTAACGCGTCAAAAAGCCCCAACGGCAAAGGCATTTTCCGGGCGCGCTTTTCCAAGGATATTCTGCTCGCAGACAGCATTAACGCTCCTCACAATGCTGGTGCTTATTCTGGAAAGGACAGCTTTGGAAATGCGATCGTCGCTGTAGAGGACAGACATCCGTATGGCGGGCAATGCGGGAAGCAGCGAGCTTGTGATAATGGGCGTATCGCCCGGAATGAGTGATAACTCGCCCACGCCGATACCTACACCAGCACTGATGGCATTGAAAACGGCAAAATTGGACTCTGATGTGAATCGTATCTCGGACGCCATCCCGGCAAACTGCAAGGATTGGACAGAGACCTCTCGGCATATACAACCATCGGGAAAATGCACCAACGGTATCGGATGCCCTGCCCTGATCAGCCTGGCATCGCCGATCCAGTGCAGTTCTTCACGCCTGATGTATTCAGAATGCTCCATGACCCGAGATTCCGGCACTGCGACAACGGCCATGTCCAGTAGACCCTGGTCGACGTCGTCTATCAATAACGACGACGTCTTGCAGACCAGCTTTATCTTGAGATCGGGGTTTGATCGAGACAGGGCTTTTACAATCCCGTGAAGGAAAAAGAGTGCGTAATCATCCGGCATGCCCAGACGCAATTCGCTATCAGGGTTCTTGTTCTTCAAGCGGAACAGATTGTCCTGCATGGCGAGAATCTTTTCAGCGGCCGCCAATACTTCTTCGCCAATGACCGTCAGCCGAAAACCGTCGTCGCCTCTGACGAACAATTTCAGTTCCAGAAGTGCTTCCAGCTTTTTTATCTGCATGCTGATGGCAGGTGGAGTTTTGCACAGCGCAACCGCAGACCGCGTGATACTTCGAGTTTCGCTCACCGATTTGAACGTGCGCCAGAGGTGCGTATCAACATCAAAGATTCGAGACATCCGTTTTCCCTGTTTACCCGGTGCAAAGCGGATGGTCGACTTTGCTGACCGGGTGTTTTCCCGCTCCGGGGTTTTTCCACTGCACCCCGGCTTTCCTTCCCTCTATAGTTAGGCCATTTGGCGGGTATTCGCAAAGTATTCCTGAGCATCAGAGAAAATAGGGTTAAAAAACGGCGGGCTGAATCGATTTTCTGCGTTCCGATCATCTTTCTGACCGTTCATTTACGGATGAAAACTTCGGTACGTCCAGCCCCCCATCCGCGGCACGGATACCGAGCTTCGTTCAGGAAGCTTCCTCCCGCAACGCGACGCCAAGCGCCTGCAGCAGAGGTGTATTTTCGCAGGCGATGTACGTGACCTCTGCGTCCTCTGATGTATTAACGTGTTTGTGCCAACGCCAGACGGGAATATAAACGGCGTCTCCAGCTGTCCAGGCAACGAGCGTCTCTCCTACCATCGAAAAACCGGTGCCGGAAATAATATAGATGATGGTTTCATAGTTATGCCGATGCAGGCCCGACCCTTGCAGCGGCTGTAGCGCACCGAAGGTCATGCTTATCGACCTGGACGGCAGGTCGACAACATGAACTTCGTGCTTTCTTGTTTTGCTGAACGCGTCCAGCGTGGTTGTTCTGACGCCTTCATGTAACAGCGTGCCCACGTCCTCGCCAACGGCCAGACTGGTGGGAACATGCACGAAATCACTGGACGAAAAAGTATGGTTATTCATGCTCACCTCAAAGTTTATCGAGAAACTCAAGTCGCGCCTTGATCATCATGACGGCGGCGTGCCGGACTATTTCAAAACGAGTCGGTTTTTCCATCACCAGACGCGACAGAATCGCCAACAGGGTGTCCGCGTGACCATCGTCACATTCGATATGCAACGTGAAAAACCTGAGCCTCTCTGCAGCAACGCCCTGACCCGAGAAGCCAGTGACAATGTCACTGTACAGATGAGGAACAATGGCCTCGGCCCCCAGGCACAACGCCGAGAGTCCATAAATACCATTGGGCTGTTTGCAAAAGTTCATCATTGTATCGATGAGGTGCTGCGTGGAAGGAAGCGTGGCGTGCGCCTCCAGGTTCAGGTCGAAGGAGCACAACATCTCACGGTAGATAGCCGAATGAGTGGGTTCGGTGACTTCACCAAAACCCAGTTCTTCGAAAAGATTTTCGAACACTGCCAGAATATCTTCATCACCCTCAAGATGACTCATTAACTGGCAGATGTACCGCGTGAAATAACGGCTGTATTTTCCTTGTTGCACGAGAAAGTTCTTCAGCCGGTCTATCGGCATGCTTGCTGCACGGCACTGAACCAGAAAAGGATGATCGAAAACCTGCTGGATCAGTTCGTCTCTTAATTGTGCAAGCTCTTGCAGGATGAACTCATCGCCCAACGCACAGGCAGACAATGTACGGGTATCTCCAACCATTAAATCCATCAGGCAATCCCTCGCGATGATTCGTTGTGTAAGGTAGAAAGGTAGGCACGTTTCAAGATGTCCAGTCCGCGCTCTAGTACAGGCAGATCGATGGTCAGTGGCGGCATCAGCTTGAGCACTTCATTCAAGGGGCCACAGGTTTCAACAAGCAGACCTTGGGACAGGCATTCTGCAGACAGTCTGCTCGCGCGCCGTGAGTTGCCAAATCTCAATCCCATGAACAGCCCTCTCCCGACAATGCGGACAGCCTCGGGGGGTGAATGAGCAATTATTTTTTCCAGTGCAAGGCGCAGGACGGCGGAACGTTGCGCTATCGAGCGCTCGAACGCGTTGTCTTGCCAATAGCTCAGTGCCGCCGCAGCCGTCACGAATGCAGTGTTGTTTCCACGAAAGGTGCCATTGTGCTCACCGGGCGCCCACTGATCGTGCTCCGGTTTTATCAGCACCAGCGACATCGGCAGACCATAACCGCTGATGGACTTTGAAAGGCAAATGATGTCGGGGGATATATCGGCAGATTCAAAACTGAAAAACGTGCCCGTACGACCGCAACCGGCTTGAATATCGTCAATGATCAGCAGCGCACCTGAGGCCCGGCACAGCTGTTGAATTCTCTGTAACCATTGCGGCCGCGCGCAATTCAAACCGCCCTCGCCCTGCACAACTTCCAGAATAATGGCCGCCGGCGGCTCGAAACCTGCGCCTGCTGAGGAGAACATCGTTTCAATGATATGCGCGCTGTCAATGTCACGCCCCAGAAATCCGTCATAAGGTAGTCGAACGACGTTTGACAGCTCTACGCCAGAGACGGCTCTTTTATCGGCGTTGGCGGTCAGCGCCAGCGAGCCCAGCGTGACGCCGTGAAATGCATGGGTAAACGCAGCGATGCAAGTGCGTCCGGTGATCTTGCGGGCCAGCTTCAAGGCGGCCTCGATTGCATTGGTCCCCGTGGGCCCGGTGAACTGCAGTTTGTAGTTCATCCCCCGCGGCGTGAGGATAATTCGTTCGAACTGTTCGATAAACCGAGACTTCGCAGCGCTGTGAAAGTCCAGGGTGGTCGTGATGCCGTCCTGCTGAATATAGTCCAACAGCTCTTTTTTCAAACGCGGGTTATTGTGGCCATAGTTCAGTGATCCGGCCCCCGCAAAAAAGTCGATGAACTGCCGCCCCTCGACGTCTTCGATCACTGCCCCTTGCGCCGTCGCAAACACAACGTCACAGTCGCGACAATAAGAACGCACATTCGACTCACGCTCGTAGATAGCCATTGATGGGTTCATGCCTGCTTCCCTTGCCCAGAAAAATTAAACTACGCTCGCGCCATGATGTAATGGCCCAGGCTTTTCTCGGGCCCGTAAAATATCGACAGCATGTCCTTGATGTCCAAATGCAGAACCGTACACTCTGACGTTTCATGCAACTCGTCTCGAAAGCGAATGTTCAAGTCACGGAACCCCATGTGGGCCAGTGCTTTTATCGGTGTGTGCGGTGTATCGATAAAACAATTGGCAAGGACGTCGTAGTTTTTTTCTTTCAGGCAATACTGCAAAGCCGCTTTTACCAAGGCAGCAAAAATACCGTAGGGGTAAGCCGAAAATATTTGATCGCGGTGCCTGGCCGGAACCATGAGTCGCGCACATTCGATGAGCGCGCCTTGCGCGGTTGCCCGTATCCCGGAAATATCGGCAAAGTTGTCGATGGGCAGACCTTGGTCCCCGTCGATAATCATGCGCATGACCCCCACGGCGGCTCCCTCTTCGTCAGTGGCGAGCAAGTAGACCGAGTTGGCATGGTAGCGATCATTGCGAGGATCGGTGTCATCCCCGTCCAGCCAACCTAACTCCTCGCTGTACACTTCCTGCCAAACAGCCTTGACCAGGGCGAGTTCGATATCAGAGTTTGCAAGTAACACGTTACCTTTGAAATCCTTCGACGTGGCATCGTCAAAGGACAGTGTCGATCCGTTCATGTTGTGCATTCCATAGCGTGTAGGTATAGGAAACTGCCATTATTGAAACAATCATTGCGACTGCACTGATGACACCTACGACGGGCGCTTCAACGAACTCGAGAAGTGTTCCCAGCAGGAAAGAACCTATCGGACTGCCCCCCATGAAAAACAACATCAGTAACGCTAACACCTGAGCTTTATTACCTGAAGGGGCATTTTCCTGAATCAGCGTCTGCCCCATGCTGAGGGCAATACCGCCCAGAAACCCCCAACTCAATACCCCTAAAAACAGAATCCACTCTGTGAGCACGGACGGGATAACCGCCAGCAGTAACGACGCGAGCAGGCAGGAACTGATCAGTGCCCGTAATTTATTTTCTATCCCGCCCTTGACGGTCAAGACAATGACGGAAGCGATCAACCCGACCATAAACACGATATTGAACAGCGCCAACAACGAGGCGTCGTACCCCGGCAACCGGGAAATATGTAGGGGCAGCATGACGAAAAACGAGCCCAGAAAGAACACACCGATCAGGCCGTTCAATAACAGTACCGGGAAGATGACCGGGTGCTGAATGGAAAACCGCAGCGCGGTACGGGTTTCAGCGATCAGGCCGGAATGAGGCTTGCTGGGCGTGGTCACCGAAATATAAGAGGCGGCCAGGGACGACATCCCGAACAGAAGCGACAACAACAAGAACATCAGACCGACGCCCACCTGCGGTGCAAAACCTCCAATGGCGAAACCCACTGTCTGAATCCCGAACTCAATCCCGATGTTTATAGTGACGATCTTTTGCAACTGTTTCTTGCCCAGTACATTCAAGTAAAGTTCTCTGGCGGGCGCACAAAAGGCCGACAGCACGCCAAAGGCCAACGCATACACCAGCACGTTGGCGTAGGTTATTGCGGACTGGTAGCTCCAGACGGCGAAGACCAATGCCGTCAGCGCGCCACCCAGGTACACGCAGACCAATAACCTGCGCACCGGTTTGCGATCGGCAACATAACCCCCATAGATCACCAGCAGCAGCACCGGCAACATCAGGCACATCTGGGCGATGCCAAATTGAAAGGCCGATGCATGAACGACGCTGATCAGTACCCAGGGCAGAAATACGCTTTGTATCCCCACACAAATGAACCACAGACTGGAGGCCAGGAGGAACCTGGAAATATTGTGCCGTTCCTGAGTATCGAGCACTTCGTTCACGGCGCCTTCCTCAAAGGGCTGGCCCCGATCGGGGCCAGCTGGTTCAATTGACATTGAAGTGTTTGCGATGCTCCTCGGGGTTTGCCCACGTGCCGTCGAATTCATAAATACCGTTGTCGAACGTAGAGCCGTCGAACCAGTAATACTTGGGCATGGGAGGAAGTTCGGTGCTGTACGGTGCGCCCTCCAGGTCGCAAAGCATCAGCGCTGAACGACAGAGAATCAGGTAGTGCGAGGCCGTCGGTGCCACGGAAAGAATAGGCACGTTTCCTGTCTCTTTCATCCAGCTGAAAATATCGGGAATGCTCGGAAAACGAGGCTGATAAGAGGCCTGGAGCATGACCAGCCTTTCGACCAGTTCAGGTGTCATCTGCGCCTCTTCCGGAATATCGTAAAAATCCTCCAGCGTCAGACCTGCCTTATCGAACTTGTAGATGTTGGCGCCCCAACCGACCACCGAGGATGCCAACAAGCCTTTGCACCTGGCTGAGTGACGGTACGCCCTGTGCAGTGCGTAGCGCTCGGCAATGCTGTAGAAGTCCATTTGATCCAGCACCAGATCACAGTCCTCTACAAACGCTTCAGCGGTGTGCTTCTGTATACCCTCAGGAAACACATCAACGCTCACGTCACCCGCCAGCCGGTGAACCAGTTCGGCAACTACCAATGCCTTGTTACGACCGACGGTTTCCACTGAAGCACCGAACTGTCGATTGATATTGCTGATTTCAAAAGAATCGGGATCGGCAATTTTGATATGCCTTACCCCCAACCGTGCCAGCCCGAGTGCCACGGCACCGCCAATACCCCCTGCGCCTGCGACGCCGACAACGGCATTGGAAAGCTTACCCTGATTGGCCATTTGCTCCAGTTTCGAATTGCCGAGAAAACAACCGCTGCGTGAAACCCGCTCGTTGTATACCTGCTCGTCGAAAACGCCTGGAAATTTAACAATGCGTGCTTTCTTCAACATGATCTGCTCCTTGCTTTAGTTGCGGCCGCCGCAAAAACTACAGGCCAGTGACAATCGGTTATATGAGCCTTCCAGAAAAACCCGTACTTCGCGATAGAGTTCGAAACGCTTTTTTTCAAATAACATGGCGTGGGTGCCTTTATCGATCAGCACGTACCGTTTACTGGAAGCATTGCTCAGGTGTGTGTACAGCCAGTCGATATCCGCCGCGGTGGTCAGCACATGATCATAATCCCCGCGTGTAATTAATACGGGCACCGTGATTGTGGCAGGGTCCCAATACACGCCATGCCAGGCATCGTAGATATCCTGGGCAAAGCCTCCGGGTACTTTAATCATGTTCTTTTGATGCGCTCTTTCCAGCGCCGCATCACCAGGCCAGTTTTTTATAAACCCTTGTTCAAGCTGCGTCTCGGTGCCCGCCGGACGGTCTTCTTCTATCATGGACAATCGCTTGTCGACCGGAATCTCATAAAAGCTCTTGTCGGGTCTTTCGGCACTGCCGAACAAGCCTCGGACAATCTCCGGGCTTGTGGTATCACGCCGGACGATGGGCGAGTTGAACACGACCTTGTCCACTTTTTCGCCGTGCGCGCTCAGGTAATACCCCACCGGTATCGCGCCCCTGGACGTGGCGATAATCGTCAGTTTTTTAGCACCGGTAAACTTCAATACATAGTCGACGGCGGCATCAATCACGGGCACCAGGCTTTTGGCATTGCCCACCGATTCACCGTTGGCGTGTGGACTGGCCTCGCGCATTTCCGAATAATCATCAGAACGACCATATCCGGGCAGGTCCACGACCCAGGCCTCGCGCCCTGAATTGGCGACGTCTTGGGCCCAGGAATAACCGTCTATGGCGTACCCGGCCGAGAGATTACCTGAAATGGTTGCGCCATGAATAAACAGAACAACTTGTGACTCTTTCATTGTTTGAGTGTGGGTCCCTTTCGGCGAATCACGCCAGAGGGCCATTTTCATCGCGTCAGTTTTTAGCGTGACGGTATGAACTTCCACACCGTCTATATTTGCGGCTGAACTGGCAGGCAGTGGCGCCGCGATCACCATTAAGGCGGTGGTACAGGACGCAATAAACAACGCAGCAGAAGCAATCCTTTTCATCAGTCGACGTCCTTGCGATAAAGTGGATAAAAGCATTCCACAGGGGCTGCGTGTTGTCTGTTCAAACTTTTTTAAGCCCCTTCACTTTTTTTTAATCATGCGTGCTGCGAAGAGGACTATGCTTGGCCATTCAGGGAGGCGCTATGAACACCAGCCAGGCATTCAGAAAGTTACATGACCGCGATGAGTTATTCGTCATGCCCAATGCATGGTGTGAGGGAAGCGCGCGCCTCATTCAGCAGTTGGGCTACGCCAGCCTCGGCACCACCAGCGCGGGGATTGCCTATGCACAGGGCTACCGCGATTCATCTCCCTCGATGGACAATGAAGATCGCTTTGCGGCGATTGAGCGCATCGTTCGGGCAGTGGACATACCCGTGACGGCAGACCTGGAGAACGGTCTGGCGAAAACACTGGGCAAGGTCGAGGAGCATTTCAGAAGAGCCCTGACCGTCGGCTGCGCCGGTGCGTCCATTGAGGATATATCCGACTATCATGACCCGAACACACCGCTGTATTTCTCCATCGAAGAAGCGTGCGATCGGGTGCGCGCTGCCAGTGAGGCCGCCCACGCGCTCGATGCCGATTTCATCGTCACCGCCAGGACCGACTATCTGCTTGGAGCGCACGCGTATTCGTTGACCGAGGTTATTGAACGGCTGGTCGCGTTTGAAGAAGCTGGAGCCGATTGTCTGTTCGCACCCGGCGTGAAGTCGATCGAGGACCTTGAGGCGATTCAGAGAGCGATCAGCAAACCTCTCAACGTCCTGCCTGTTTTCGGTATGACGATTGACAGACTCAGGACAGTCGGCGTTCGCCGGGTCAGCCTGGGCAGCTCGCTGTTTCGTAACGCCTACCGGCAGATCTCCACTGTTTTACTTGGATTGGAAGAACCACAGGGACTGGATTTTCTTCAATCGGGGCTGAGTCTGAATCAGCTCGATGAGGTGATGCGTTAGCCAGGATCGAGTGTTTGCATGGAGCATACATGTGATATCCGATAGAAACCGAAATGCCGTTATTGGTCTCGAGAACGGCGTGACGATCAACCGTAGCTCTTTTCGTCTGGCTTGGCGGACGCTGAGGTTTGGTAAAGCAGAGCAGTTGGCAACTGAGATGGCAGGCGTTGAAAACTTACCCGTTTCAACGACAGGCCTGGCGACGGTACTGAGCCCGGCCATGCGGCTTTTTGACGGGTGTGCAGACATGGGTCTATGGGACGATGATACTTATGACCTGTTGATCATTCGTCTTCCCCCCGACGGCAGCAGATCGGACACCTACAGGCATCTCATCCGTGTGGCACGTCAGGGTGTGATTATCCTGCGCTGACTTTCAGGCCATGACGGGCGCGTTATCAGGGACAGGCAGCTCTGATCCGGATGCTCTTCAGTTGCCTCGCAACTCTATCGCCGCTACGCGACCTCACTCCGCATTCAACGGAATAACGACCGCAAACGTAGTCCCCAGATCCGCTTTCGACGTCACCTCGATACGCCCGCCGTGCGCATCGACGATTCTGTCGACGATGAACAGGCCCAGCCCCAGGCTTGAATAAGGTCCGTTGTCGGTCATCTTTTCGGGTGAATAGCGGTCCATCGGGTTGAAGATGAACGGAAGCACGTCTTCGGGAATCGGGCTGCCGGTGTTGTGGACGGTAAAGCGCAGCTCGCTCTCCGAGACGGCCAGCGTCACTTCAACGGGATCAGAGCTATTGCCGTGCTGTATGGCGTTGCCGATGAGGTTGGAGAAGACCTGCTCGAGGCGATCGCCATCGAAGCGACCCATGACCGGTTCGTCTGAAGTCAGGCGAATGTCTGCTTCCGGGTGGACCGTGCTCGATTCTTCAACGATGCGGACGCAGATGGGTTGCATGTCTATTTCGGTCTTTTTCAGCGGGATGCCGGGGCCGATCTGCGAACGCGTGAAGTCGAGCAAGTCGCCAACGATCTGGTTGGCGCGCTTCACGCTGGAATAGATCCTCGAGGCGACCTTGGTTGGCCGCGCGCCCAGATCATGGGTGCGCAACAGCACGTCAGCACCCAGCAATATGGCGCTTAGCGGGGTACGCAAGTCGTGCCCGAGGATGCCCAGAAAGATATTGCGTGACGCCTGAACCGCGCCTGTGTAGCTGGTGATGGACTCGGCAAGGGCCTGATCTATGGCTTCATTGAAGCGGATCATGTCTTCGATCTGCTGCTGAGTATCCAGCGCCTCTTGCGACATCCACTGCTTGATCACACTTGCCCGTAATGCCCGAAACTCCGAGACCACCTGGTCAATGGTGAAGCCCGACATCAATCGGGTGATTGCGTGGATTTTCGCCGCCGTGTCTTCGTGCGAAACGGCGTGGCCCTGCGATTTGTCGACCTGCTGCTGCAGCGATTGATCCATTTGCAGATCAGTAGCGATAGCCCGCAGCATTTGCTCGACATGATCTCTCAGCTCTGTGGTATCCAGAGGCTCGCCAAGGGTGGACAGGGTGCGCGCGAAATCGGTCCACTCGCGCACGATAGGTTCGATGTTCTCGAGGATGAAGCCTGATAACCGCATAGCCATTCAAACCTGAACATGAACCCGCAGATTGCAGATTCGTAGGGTAAGCCAATGCATCCGTCCCTATCCAGCGGACAAATAACGTCTGAAGTGAAATTCACGCAGGCAGGAGAATAACGGAATACCGAATCTAATCGGCAAGTGCCTGTAAACGAGCCTGAACTGCGTCGTCGAATATGATGTAAAGCGCTTCGGCATCGGCTGGACGCAGCTTTCTGCTGGTCTCAAGACCGTGAATGTATTCGATCTGCAACGCCGCTTCGGCTTCCACGTCGGCGCAGGTGCTGGTTGCGTCGAGCGCTCTTACCAGATCACTGATTGCTCCCTGTACAGGCTTGGGGAGCCGTAACTGGTCAAGTCGTTCTTGCATGCGCTCGGTATTCCGCTAAAAGCCAAAGAGTAGGAAGCAGATCACGCAGCGGCGTGCAATGCAAGGACATGCGTCTGTTCATCGATGAGCTGATGATGCAGCGCGGCCCTCCAGTAGATTTTTCACACTATAGGTCACCACGCCCAGGATGATCAGGTCATCGTTGTCGGTGACATGCAGTGGCGGGTAATCCGGGTTTTGCGATTCCAGAATCACCACATCACCCCGCATATGCAAACGTCGGCAGATCTGCCGTGCATTGAGCGAGGCAACGACGATGTCACCGTGCTCGGCGTACTGGCTGCGGTCGACCACCAGCATGTCTCCGCTGCACATGCCGCCCCCTTGCATGCCTTGATCTTCGATCCTGGCCAGGTAAGCGTGCGGCTCACGGACCTCACAAAGCTCGGCAATCGAAACATGCTTCTCGACCACTGGCGATCGAGCGCCAACGGACGACAGCGATATGAACGGGAGCTTGATGCCCCCTGCCGACAATGGGCCAAGGAAGGTAACACTCATGAGGCGAGCCTTTTATGATTTACTGTATACATATACAGTTAATCGTTTATCGGCGCTCAGGTCAATCGCAATGCCCGATACCTCGACAGATGGCGCGGACCGGAGACCACGCCTTGCCGCCCTCACCTCACAGGCCCTCAGGGTGTCGCATCGCCCTTCGACAGCTGCGTAATCAACGCGACGGTCAGGTAAAGCCTGGGCGCAATGCTCGACAACTCAATGTATTCATCGTCGGCATGCAGGCCCGCGCCGACCACGCCCATGGTTTCGAGCACCGCAGGTTTTGCACTGCCAGGTACGTAGGCATAGCCCGCGTCGGTACCGAAACGCATGGCAATGGGCTCTAAAGTTCGGCCTGTTTTCTGGTAAAGCGTCTGCGCGGTTTTCGCCAACTGTTCGGAGCCAGGGTTTCTGGCCAGCGGCGGTCGGCCTTTTTCCATTCGCAAGGTCACTTCGGTGCCATCAATCAGCGTCTTCTTCACCATCCTTTGGCCATCAGCCAATACACGATCGCTCTCGCTGAGGTCGGAATAGCGCATGTCCGCCTCGGCCGACGCGCTGGATGGAATGATGTTGCGCTTCTCCCCGCCCTTGATCAGCGTCCAGTTGACGGTCGTGCCTTTGTCCGGGTCGCCGAGGTCCTTGAGCTGCAGCAGTTGGTGCGCAAGCTCGATGGCCGCATTGCGTCCGGCCTCGGGAGCGGAGCCAGCGTGTGACGACTTGCCTTTGACATCGAGAATCAGGCCATTGATGCCGTTGGTGGCAACAGTGACGGCATCCTTGTCAGGCGGCTCGTACGAAAACACGTAGTCATGCTGGCGAGCGAGTTCGGCGATGACTTTTTTCGAGCCGCTGGAGCCGGTCTCCTCGTCCGGGTTGAAGAGCACAGTGAGCGTACCGAACGCCTTGAACTGCTCATTCTGCAACAGTTGCAGCGCGTGCAGAATCATCGCTACGCCGCCCTTGGCATCTGCCACCCCCGGGCCATAGGCGCGCTCGCTGTCGAGTCTGAAGGGACGCTTGGCGGCGGTGCCCGGCCCAAACACCGTGTCGTAGTGAACCATCAACAGAAAAGACCGCGTGCCGTTGCCTTTGAAGGTACCGACGATATTGTCCCCCGCCGAAGGCTCTGCCGGCGTGGTGGAAACTTCTGCGCCCAGCGCCTTGAGACGTTCGACCAGCATTGCGCTGACGGTCTTCAGCCCGGTTGCCTGGCCGGTGCCTGTGTCGATATCGACCAGTTGCCGGACCGTGTCGAGGTAGGCCGGTTGTTCGGCCTGGGCTTTTTTCAGCAACTGATCGGGCGACAGTTCGGCGGCGTTGGCAGCCATGGAAAACAGGCCCATTGAAGCCAGGAAAAGTCCGATTGCGGCAGTGATGGGGAAGCGTCGTGAATGCATGCTGGTTCCTTCAGATGATCGCGAGTTGAACAGCATCTTTACCCCAATGCGTTGCTCGACGCCACAGGCGAGGCTCGTGCAACAAATATGTATGAGAATGTAACTGAGAGTGATTAGCATTTAATTAAATGTGAAAAAGTTGCTAGTCTCGCCCCGCCGCTGCCCGTCACCCCGGTCGAGAGGCGCGTCCTCTGCCAGATGTATCACCACGTCCTCAGCCATTGCAGGAATGACCCTAATGCTTCGTCCGTTTCCCCCTTCGCTGACCGGTCTTGTAGTCCTCGGGCTTTCAGCCGCCGCAGTGGCAGCCCCCGTCCAACTCGATCTGCCCGCACAGCCGCTCTCCAAATCGCTGACACAACTGAGTCAGGCAAGCGGCCTGCAGATATCGGCTGATGACTCCCTGATTGCAAGCAAGCAGGCCCCGGCTGTAAGAGGCAGCCTGGAACCGGCTCAGGCACTGAGCCGACTGCTGCTGGGCAGCGGCCTTGACGCCCAAGTGCAGGGCAATGCCGTGAAGGTATTCCAGCCAGCCAGCAATGGTCCCATGACGCTGGGCAACGTGGATATCAGCGCTCAAACGGGAATCGCTGGAATGGCCACTACAGAAGGCAGTGGCTCGTATACGACCGGCTCGATGAGCAGCGCGACCAGGCTGCCCCTGTCGATTCGCGAGACGCCGCAGTCGGTGAGCGTGATCACCCGCCAGCGCATTGAAGATCAAGGCATGAACGACCTCAATGATGTCGTCAAATATGCACCCGGCGTGACGCTGCGCAAGTTCGGCTCGGACCGTCAGCAATTTCTGGCGCGCGGCTTTGCCATCGATAACCTGATGTATGACGGTCTGCCGACAATCGTCAGTACCTTTACACTGGACACCATTTCCGGTGCCGATCTGGCCCTGTACGACCGCGTCGAGGTGGTGCGCGGGGCGACGGGGCTGATGACCGGTGCGGGCAGTCCATCGGCGACGCTGAACCTGATCCGCAAGCGTCCCACCACGACTCCGCAAGTGAGCGTGACCACCAGTGCAGGGAGTTGGGACCGTTACCGTACCGAAGTGGACGCGTCGAACCGGCTCAACGATTCCGGTACGTTGCGCGGCCGGATGGTGGCGGCCTACGAAACGGGCAACAGTTTTGTCGATGAGCGCGATAAAGAGCGCCAGACGTTCTATGGCGTGCTGGAAGCCGATCTCAGCGAATCGACCACCTGGACCATCGGCGCCTCGAGGCAGCGCGATGACGCGACCTCCGACTGGGGCAGCCTGCCATCCGGTCCGAACGGCGAGAATCTTGACCTGCCACGCTCGACGTTCCTGAGCAACGACTGGGCCTACTGGGACAGACACAACGTCAGCCTTTTCACTGACCTGACCCATCATTTCGACAACGGCTGGAGCAGCAAGCTGGCAGCGACCAGAATCTGGGCGGAGTCCGACATGTACTCCAACTACCTGACCGCCAACGGCACCGGCTACGGCCAGGCAGCCGGCCAGTACGACACCACGGATGTGCAGACCAGTCTCGACGGCTCACTGTCCGGCCCGTTCCAGCTGTTTGGCCGAGAGCATGAGCTGATGCTCGGGGTCAGTCGTCGCGACGAGAAGTTCGATCAGAAAGGCGGCTTCTACGGCTCCACGCCAATCGATATCTATCACTTCAATCCCAACGTGATTGCAAAGCCAGACCTTGCCACGCGCACGGCCTATGTCAGCCAGAACACCGCCACCGAGGAAGGCGTCTACGCTGCCGCGCGTTTCAACCCGATTGATCCGTTGCACCTTATCGTCGGCAGCCGGGTGAGCTGGTACGACTACCAGAATCGTTCGGCCAATAATGGCGACTACAAGGTCATCCGCGAAGTCACGCCCTACGCCGGTGTTGTCTATGACCTGAACGACACCTACTCGGCCTACGCCAGCTATACCGAGATTTTCAAGCCGCAGAATCAGCTGGACGTGGGAGGCGGCGTACTTGACCCGATGACCGGCGAAAGTTATGAAATCGGTCTGAAAGGCGAATACTTCGACGGCAGCCTGAATGCCTCGCTGGCAGTCTTCGACATGACCCAGGAAAACCGCGCGTATGCCATCGTCAACCCGCCAGCCGCCTGCCAGCAGCAAAATCGCGTCTGTTACGAAGCCGCCGGGGAAGTGCGCAGTCGAGGTATCGACGCAGAAATAACCGGCCAACTGACACCTGACTGGCAGGCCTCCGCTTCCTACACATTGGTGTTGAGCCAGTACGTCAAGGACCGAACCAATGACAAGGGCGACCTGTTTGCGCCCAATCAGCCGAAACACCTGTTCAAGGCAGCGACGTCCTACCACCTGCCCGGCAACCTGAACAAATGGCGCGTGGGTGCAGATGTCCTGGCACAAAGCGAGACGTACAACCGGGTCGGCAACGGTCACTCCGTGCAGGATGCCTATGCGGTCGTGGGGCTGATGGCAGGCTATCGGTTCGACGAGCACTGGGACGCGCGGGTCAATCTCAACAACGTATTCGACGAAAAATACTGGCAAGGCATTCCGCTGGCGACCGGCAGCGGCGTTTACGGTGACCCGCGCAACCTGATGGTCTCGCTGAAGTGGTCGCTGTGAAACCTGCAGCGTGCAGGCCGCTCGGCAGAGGTTAAATTCATATCAAGGGAACAAGCAGTCGGTGCGAGGCTCAAAAACAGTCTAGACAAAGGTATTCACGACAATGCCGTCCCTCAGGGCCTATCATCGGCAGCAGTAAACGCTGCGGCCTTGAGTGGTCGGCAGCGCTCGGGTAATGTCATCCAACCGCACAGGACAGAGCACGCTCATGACTTCCAAGCTGGATCAACTCAAGAAATTCACCACCGTTGTTGCTGACACCGGCGACTTCGGCGCAATCAAGAGCCTCGAACCCGAGGACGCCACCACCAACCCTTCCCTGCTGCTCAAGGCCGCTTCCGACGCGAACAACGCCAAGATGCTGGGCGAAGCGTTCGACGGTAGCAAGGGCGACATCGGCCTGGCCTGCGACCGCTTTGCAGTCGCCATCGGTCAGGAGATTCTCAAAGTGGTTCCGGGTCGCGTATCCACTGAAGTGGACGCACGCCTCTCCTTCGACACCCATGCCCTGATCGAGCGCAGCGAGCGCTTGATCGGTCTGTACGACGCTGCTGGCATCAAGCGTGATCGGGTGCTGATCAAACTGGCAGCTACCTGGGAAGGTATCCGCGCAGCTGAGAAGCTCGAGAAGGATGGCATCCAGACCAACCTGACCTTGCTGTTCTCCTTCGCCCAGGCAGTCGCCTGCGCCGAGGCCGGGGTGTTCCTGATTTCGCCATTCGTGGGCCGTATCTATGACTGGTACAAGAAGTCGACAGGCACCGACTACACCGGCGCAGAAGACCCGGGTGTGCAATCGGTAACGCGCATCTACAACTACTACAAGGCCAACGACTTCAAGACCGTGGTCATGGGTGCGAGCTTTCGCAACCTGAACCAGATCGAACAGCTGGCCGGTTGTGATCGCCTGACCATCAGCACCGACCTGCTCAAGAAGCTGGCTGAGGACACCGGCACTCTGGAACGCAAGCTTGCACCGGGCAACGCCGGCGAAGCGCGTCAGAGCCTGACCGAGAGCCAGTTCCGCTGGGCTTCCAACGAAGACGCCATGGCCACCGAAAAGCTGGCTGAAGGTATTCGCCAGTTCGCTCGCGATCAGGAAAAGCTGGAAGCACTGCTCTCCGCCAAAAAAGCCTGAACATGAAAAAGGGCGACACCTTCGCAGGTGTCGCCCTTTTTGCTGCCTGGGGTTCGGCGATCAGAGAGACAGACGCAACTGATACCTAGCGCTGACCTTCCAGTGCATTGACCAGATCATGGAACGCTTCACGATTGGAATCGTTGAGGCCCATCAGGATCTTGTGCGCTTCGAGCACCTTGGCCTTCACCACTTCTTCGCACTGGTCCTGTGAAGGCAGATCAGTCAGGCACTCAGGCCGCGGCAGAGGCCGGTCAACGATGTTGAAGACCTGATCAAAGCCCATCGACTGCAACAGGCGCGTGATGTCCTCGTGAGTGGTCACGAGCGTCGGCAACAGGCCCACCTTCTGGCGTGACAGAATCGAGAGTTTGGCCAGCAGGCCAAGCGTGGTGCTGTCAATGCTGCGCGTTTCGGTCAGGTCAATGACCACCGCCGAGAAATTCAGCGCAGTGAAGATGCGCTCGATAGTCGCATCCAGGGCCGAACACAGCGTCAACCGTACTTCACCCACGAACTTGAGAACGAAGGTGCCTTCCTGCTCGGCGAACTGGATTCTACCGGTACTCATTCAAGATTCCTGCTTAACACTAACAAGGCGATATCATCCGGCATCTCCCCTAGCGTTGCCAATTCAAAAACCCGCTGCAAGCCATCCAGGCTGCCGCCAGCCGTCTTGACCAATTCGGGAAGGACGGCTTCTTTCTCTTTGAGTGTATCACCGGGTAACAAGTCCAGTATGCCATCAGACAACATGGTCAGACTGAAGGACTCGGGCAGATCGATTTCATGATCCTGGTAAGTCGCCTCGTTGAACAACCCTACCGGGAGTCCACGACCTTCCAGATAATGCGCCTGCCCTTCGGAATACAACACAGGCAATGGCAGGTGTCCGCCCACTGCGTACGTCAGTTTACCTGACTCTTCGTCGATGACACCGCCGACCATCGTAACGTGCTTGCCCAGCTTGCAACTGATAAGGCCGCGGTTGATATGTCCCAGCACATCCGACGGCTTGAATTCCGGAAGCGTTCCACCACGCTTGGACTCGAACAGCAGCCGCGTGGTCATGAACTTCAGCAGCACGGTAATGAATGCCGATGACGCGCCATGTCCTGAAACATCAGCCAGATAGAAAGCGACGCGCCGTTCGTCGACCCTGAAATAATCGACAAAATCGCCGGACAGGTACAACGACGGAATGATCTGGTGCGCAAACTTGAACGCGTCAATCGACCACGGCGTGATCGGCAGCATGTTCATCTGCACTTGCCGACCTGCGTCCTGGTCTTCCTGCAACAGGTGAAGGCTGGCTTCGAGCTCGCGATTGGCTTTTTCCAGCTTCTCGCGGTAGACCTGGTTTTCAGTGAGCAAGCGAGCACGATCCAGCGCACGACGCACCGAATGCTCGAGTACGGCAAGATCTTCGAGAGGCTTGATCAGGTAGTCGGCAGCGCCGAGGCGCAAGGCCTCGACTGCATCGCTCATCACACCCGCGCCGGAAACGACGATGACAGGCGTCTGCGGCGCGATGGCGGTGACCTGACGGATCAGCTCAAGCCCGCCCATCTGTGGCATGCGTAAGTCGCAGACCACCAGATCGGGGTTCTCCTGCTCGAATATCTGGATTCCCTGCAAGCCGTTACTCGCTTGCAGAACGCTGAAGCCACTGTCTTCAAGGTAGGCGGCAAGGCTTGCGCGCACTACGTCGTCGTCATCGATAATCAGCAGCTTGGCACTGGTTTTTGGCATGGGGGCAAACGGCGCCAGATCAGGTTGGCGTAGGCGGCCCGGGATTACCGGAAACCGCTTACTGGATTCGCTTCTAGCCTCTCCGCAATAACACGCAGTAACTTGATAAGTCTGTCGTGTTTCAGAGGTGCCCTTCAAGGCGCAGACGGTACTCCCATCCGACGGGTGTTTCAAGCATGCTCCTACCCTCACTTTGCGCTCTTTACATCGCAAATCACCCAGAGTTATAAGAACTCACAAATCAGCAACTAAAACGAAGGACTGTACATGAGTCGAAATGATCGCGACTACGAGGAAAAGCGGGATTACATCCGCATGCGCGTCGATGCAGACGTCAACCTGATCCACGCCGGCCAGGTGATCCCTGCCGTATGCATTGACCTTTCCAGCTCTGGCATGCAGGTTCAGGCGCCACGCTCGTTCCAGGTCGGAGACAAACTCGACGTGCGTATTGATTCTGACCATCCTGCACTCAAGGGGCTTGAAGCCGAAACCGAGGTGGTCTGGGTGAATGATGAAGAAGGTGGTGGACAGAAACTGGGGCTTTCAATCGTCTCGATGAAGTGAAAACGGGCGGAACCGGTTCACACTTTTACAAAATAATAAAGGCGACCCCAGGGTCGCCTTTATTGATTCATGCAGAGGCAAAGTAGCGATTAAAAATCGTCTTCGACCTTGCCATCCTTGACCTTGAACTCGCGGTTCTGCAAATAGGCATTGCGAATGAAGGTGTAGCGATCGCCACTGACCATACGCTCGGCAGACAGCAGGCTGGCACGTGTATCGATCAGGTTGACGCCCAGCGCCGTGTTACGGGTCGGGACGTGATCGATGTAGCGGTAGGGCGAGGTGTAGGTGTCCGGGTACTTGGCGAACGCATCACGTACGGTGCTTGGCCCCAGCAACGGAATGACTACGAACGGACCGCTCGGCACGCCCCAGTAGCCCAGCGTCTGACCGAAGTCTTCATCGTTGCGTTGCAGGCCCATGCGGGTACCCACGTCGATGAAGCCCAGCAGGCCGAAGGTGGTGTTGACGATCAGGCGAGCAGTGTCGACGCCCGCCGCTTCAGGCTTGGCCTGCAGCACGTTGTTCGCCAGGTTGCCGACATCGCCGATGTTGCTGAAGAAGTTATGGATACCGTCTTCGACGAATTGCGGTGCGATGTACTGATATCCCTTGGCCAGCGGCTTGAGCGTGTAAGCATCAAGGGTATCGTTGAAGGTAAAAATGGAACGGTTGATACCTTCCCACGGATCGTCCTCGGCGGCCTGAACGGCTACGGGAACCAGCGCCATGCCGGCACACAGGGACAATTGCACCAAACGTTTGATAAAGCCTGCACCGGTCACGGGCATAGCTGACACTCCTGATCGAGATATCGAAATAATGACGCGGGTGCTACGCCCCACACGCTAGGACAGGGAGTATAAAGCCTTCTGTCGAGAATAAGGCAGGTCTGTCAGCAAAGGGTTCCGCATAAACTCCGTCATCGCACATTCATCGAAGTGTCACAAAAGATCGGTAGCGTTTCTCGATATTTCAGAGAGATCCTCATGCTCGCCCCGGTCCTCACGCCTCTGCCAACCTTCCCTGCCCTGCTGTTCGGCCTCAGCGGCTGCCTGGTGGACTTCGGCGCGCAGGCCGCAAACTCGCGCACACCCGGCGATGAGCACACGCAGTTCACACCGGGTGCAAAGGCTATTCTGCAGACCCTGCGCGACCAGAGCATGCCTTGCGCCTGGCTCGATGAACTGCCTGAAAGCGTGAGCGCCGCACTGGCTGTGCCGGTAAGTGACTGGATGATTCCCGCCCCCCGCCCGACCGCAGGCTGGCCCGCACCGGATGCCTGCTGGCTGGCATTGATGGCCCTGAAAGTCAGCCATCTGGATGGCTGCGTACTGATCAGCGGCGACCCGCGCCTGTTGCAGTCCGGGCTGAACGCCGGGCTGTGGACCATTGGCCTGGCCTCCTGCGGACCACTGTGCGGACTCTCGCCCTCGCAATGGCAGGCGCTCAGCAATGCAGAACGTGAACAGCGACGCGCGCAGGCCACGCTCAAACTCTATTCGCTGGGGGTGCATTCGGTGATCGACCATCTGGGCGAGCTGGAGTCCTGCCTGGCCGACATCGCCCTGCGACGCAGCAAGGGCGAAAAACCCTGATACATATGCAGCAGGGCGCAGACTGGATTAGTCTTGATTGAACAGGGACCTTTAGCTCTCCGGCGAAGTCCATGAGACAGACTTATCAATCAAGGAGCACGTCATGCCCGCCCGCGAACTGCAAGAACAACTCAATACCCTGCGCGAGCACCTGGAGACTAACCCGCCGATGTCAGAGTCTGAGCGGGAAGACCTGCACGAGCTCATGCAACAAATTGAAACTAAAATTCAGCTGGAACAGGCTACCCACGAGCAGGACAGCAGCCTGGCTGATGGCGTGAATCTGGCCGTCGAGCGTTTCGAGCTGGAGCATCCGACCATCGCTGGAACCTTGCGCAACATCGTGCAGACGCTGGGTAACATCGGAGTCTGATCGGGGAATACCGCTCTGCTGGCTCTGCGTTGGGCCGCTGATGCGCGGTGCGACGCAGAACATCGAACATCGTCACCACTGACACCTATCATTCCTCACGCTTCGCGTGTGAATGCCGTTCCGGACGCTTTGCGTCCACTCCCCAGGCCTCAGACACTACTACTGACGCGCCAGCCTGCGGTTGTCCACATCAAGCGTTTCAGTGCTGCGGTACGGGTTGATGTCCAGACCACCGCGGCGCACGTAGCGCGCATACACGGTGAGCTTCTCCGGCTTGAGCAAGCGCTGCAGGTCGAGGAAGATTCTTTCCACGCACTGCTCATGAAAATCCGAGTGCTGGCGGAAGCTGACGATATACGCCAGCAGGCTGGCGTGATCCAGTGCTGCGCCGCGATATTCGACCACTACGCTGCCCCAGTCAGGCTGGCTGGTGACCGGACAGTTGGATTTGAGCAGATGACTGTGTACGCTCTCTTCCACCACCCGCGAGTCATCACAACGCAGCAACTCGGGCTGCGGCCGGTCATAGCTGCTGACCGAAATGTCCAGGTCGTCGATGCACAGGCCCGGCAACGCCGCGACACCTTCTTCTTCGATTTCCGCCAGGCTGCGAATACGCACGCCGACCGGCTTGCCCGCCGCAGCCGACAAATCCTGCTCTAGAGTGGTCTGCAGCTGTTCGACGTTCGCGAAAGCCGTCTGATTCAACGAATTGAGGTACAGCTTGAAGGACTTCGATTCGATGATGTTCGGCGATTCTGCCGGAATACTGAATTCGCCGATGGCCACAACCGGCTTGCCGGAAGGCAGCAGCCATGACAGCTCGTAGCAGTTCCAGAAATCGACACCCTGATAAGGCAGCGTCTGCGCGGTAAGCCCAAGCTCGGCCCATTTTGCGGCACGAGGGATCGGGAACAACAGAGACGGCGTGTAGGTGGCGATGTACTCACTGGACTTGCCCAGCGGTGAGTGTTCGGCTGCGGGATGCATGGCAATACCTGGATCATGAATTAACGCGGCGAGTTTATAGCGTTTGCGTGGGGCTTTCAGCGAAAATCCGCTCTGCCCCGCCACCCTCGCAGGCCGCCCTGCGGCCTCGACGAAGGTGACTCAGGCCCTGTCACTCGTAACGCAGTGCGTGCGCCGGCTGGATCTGCGCGGCGCGCCACGCGGGGTAGATGGTCGCCAGAAAGCTCAGGATAAACCCGGCACTGCAGATCAACAGCACGTCACCGGCCTGAAGTTCTGAAGGCAGGTTGCTGATGAAGTACACATCGGAACTGAAGATATGCTGGCCGCTGACCCGCTCTAGCCAGCCCACCAGGCTGCTGACGTTCAGCGCGGCAATAATCCCCAGGATGCCGCCGATCAACGTACCAACGATGCCGATGACGGTGCCCTGGACCACGAAGATCGCCATAATCTGCCGCGGCGTGGCGCCGATGGTGCGCAGGATGGCGATGTCTGCGCCCTTGTCGTTGACCACCATGATCAGCGTCGCAATGATGTTGAACGCTGCCACAGCGACGATCATCAGCAGCAACAGACCGATCATGGTCTTTTCCATCTTCATGGCACTGAACAGGCTGCCCTGGGTGTGGGTCCAGTCATCCGCACGATAACCATCACCCAGACCGGCGGCAATGGCGGTGGACACCTGGGGCGCCTTGTACAGATCCTTGAGCGCCAGTCGCACGCCCTGAACCTGATTGGGCTGCCAGCGTTGCATCTGCGCCGCATCGGCGATATTGATCAGGCCCATCGAACCATCCAGCTCGGCACCGACCTTGAAAATACCCACGACGGTCAGGCGTTGCATGCGCGGCGTGATGCCGCCAGGGGCGCTGCTGACTTCCGGGACGATCAGCGTCAGCTTGTCGCCGATGCTCAAGCGAAAGCGGCGCGCGGTGATATCGCCGAGCACCACGCCGAACTCACCCGGCTTGAGGTCTTCGAGACTTCCGCGGGTGATGTGCTGCGTGACGATCGACACTTCATGTTCCAGCGCCGGGTCTACGCCGCTGATCTGGATCGGCTGCATCGAGCCCTTGTAGGACAGCATGCCTTCCATGTCGGTGAATGGCACGGCAGCGGTGACTTCAGGGTTTTTCAGCGCAGCGTCGGCCAGCGGTTTCCAGTCATCGACCGGAGTGTTACCGGCAATGACCGCGTGCGGCACCATGCCGAGAATCCGCGAGCTCATTTCCCGCTGGAAACCGTTCATGACCGACAGCACCACAATCATCGCCAGGACACCGAGTGCCAGACCGATCATCGAGGTCATCGAAATGAACGAGATGAAGCTTTTGCGGCGTTTGGCGCGGGTATAGCGCATGCCGATGAAGATGGGTAACGGTCTGAACATTCGCGAAGCACCGTGGAAAAATACACCGTATAAAAACTGGAACCCGGCGCGATGAATTGCGCCGGGCCGGGTCGATCAGGCCTCGACGAGGCGGCCGTCTTCCAGACGCAGGACACGGTCCATTTGCCGGGCCAGGCTCATGTCGTGGGTCACGATCAGAAACGCCGTGCGCGACGACGTGCTCAGTTCACGCATCAGGTCCTGAATGCCCTGCGCCGTGTGGTGATCGAGGTTGCCGGTCGGCTCGTCAAGCATCACCAGACCCGGCTGATTGATCAGGGCACGGGCAATCGCCACACGTTGACGCTCACCACCGGACAGCTCCGAAGGCTTGTGCGCCAGACGATGACCGAGGCCGACACGCTCCAGCAATGCGGTGGAGCGCTTGCGGGCTTCGGGGATCGGCGTACGACCGATCAACAAGGGCATGCAGACGTTTTCAAGCGCGGTGAATTCGGGCAGCAGATGGTGGAACTGGTAGACGAAACCCAGCGCCCGGTTGCGCAGCAGGCCGCGAGCCTTTTCGCCCAGCGCCGACAACTCTTCGCCCGCCAGCCAGACACTGCCTTCGGACGGCGTGTCCAGCCCGCCCAGCAGGTTGAGCAAGGTACTTTTGCCCGACCCCGAACTGCCGACGATCGCGACACGCTCGCCAGGGTGCAACTCCAGCTGCAGGCCGGACAACACCACCACCGACTCCGGGCCTTCCTCGTAGGACTTACCCAGGTTGCGGCAACTCAATACTGCTTTATCAGACATGCCCGACTCACTCATAACGTAACGCCTCCGCCGGCTGGGTGCGCGCAGCACGCCAGGCGGGATACAGGGTGGCGAGGAAACTCAGGACCAACGCTGCACCGCAGACCTGGAACACGTCCTGGGCCATCAGTTGCGAAGGCAGGTAATCAATGAAGTAGACGTCGGCGTTGAGAAACTTGTGGCCGATCAGCCCTTCGAGTGCAGCAATGGCTGCGCTGACATTGAGCGCCGCCAGAATACCCAGGGCCGCACCGATCAGCGTGCCGACCACGCCGATCACCGTGCCCTGGACCATGAATATCGCCATGATCTGTCGCGGCGTAGCGCCCAGGGTACGCAGAATCGCGATGTCGCCCTTCTTGTCATTGACCACCATCACCAGCGTGGAAATGATGTTGAAGGCCGCCACCGCCACGATCAGCAGCAGCAACAGACCGATCATGGCTTTTTCCATGCGGATGGCCTGATACAGGTTGCCGTGGGTGCGCGTCCAGTCACGCGAGTAGAAATTGTTTTCGCCCAGCTTCTGCGCGATTTCCCACGAGGTACGTGGCGCCGCGAACAGGTCGTCGAACTTGAGACGCAGGCCCTGCACCTGATTGGGCTTCCAGCGATGCAGACGCCCCAGGTCATCGAGATTGGTCAGCCCCAGAAAGCCGTCGATTTCGCCAGCGCCGACGTGAAAGATGCCAGTCACCTCGAAACGCTTCATGCGCGGGAACATCCCGGCCGGCGTCACCGTCACTTCAGGCGCAACGAAGGTCAGTTTGTCACCGATGCCGACGCCCAGCTTGGCCGCAGCCTTGTCGCCGATCATGATGCCGAAGCTGCCGGGCGACAGGCTGTCGAGCTGGCCCTGCTTGATGAAGTGGTCAATGATCGAGACCTTGCGCTCTTCAACCGGATCGATACCGTTGAGCAGCACTTTCTGCACCTTGCCGTCGTGGGTCAGCAAGCCCTGCATCTGGGTGAACGGCGCAACGGCCAGCACCTGCGGGTTTTCCTGAACCTTCGCGGCCAGACCGCGCCAGTCGGTGATCGGATCAGCCGATTCGATGGTCGCGTGCGGCACCATGCCGAGCACACGGGTACGCATTTCGTGATCGAAACCATTCATCACCGATAACACGACTATCATGACCACAACGCCCAGGGCGAGGCCGATCATGGAGGTCAGGGAGATGAAGGAAACAAAATGATTGCGTCGCTTCGCACGGGTGTAGCGCGTGCCGATAAATACAAAAAGAGGTCTGAACATGTAGGAATTTGTTCGCAGGAATGAGGACGTCCGTGTGGCGGGCCTTGACGTGCAGCTTTACACTCGAAACTCTCTGACCACCGCCGCTAGCTTGGGTTCGCCATGTCGACATTAGATGAAGCAGGACGCCGCGAATACTACCGTATCGACGACAGCGTCGCACTGGAAATTAACCCCCTGTCTGCCGACGACCAGGCAAGCCAGGATGCCATGCAGGACACCTCGACGCTGTTCGACCTGCTCAGCGAGCTGCACGTGAGCGAGTTCGAGTCGCAGCATTTGATGCGCCAGCTCGACGAGCGCGACCGGGTGCTGAACAGTTTTCTCAAGTCGCTGAGCAAGCGCATCGACCTGCTGGGCGAAGTGGTTGCCCACACCGCACTGGGCAAGCTGGGCGCTCCCCAGCCGGTCAAACTGTCCGAAGGCGGGATTCAGTTCAATTCGCAACAGGCTTTTGCTGTTGGCGAACAACTGTCGATCAAAATGGTGCTGATGCCTCAGGCCGCGGGTCTGATGCTGCGCGCCAGGGTTTGCCAATGCGACACGCTGGCAGACGGCAATTTCGATATCAGTACCGAGTTCGTCAATCTCCCGGACGCCCAGCGCCAGTTACTCGCCCGCCACGTGTTGCAGCGTCAGGCTCAGCAGCGGCGTCAGGCGCTGGAACAGGGCCAGCCATCCGGAAATTGAACACCCTGCCTCTTTATCACTACCAGTAGTAGCCAGGAGTAAACGTGACCCTTATCTACGGCCACCGCGGCGCCAAGGGCGAAGCACCGGAAAACACCCTGACCAGCTTTCAGGAATGCCTCAAGCACGGCGTGCGCCGCTGTGAACTGGACCTGCATCTTTCAAAGGATGGAGAGTTGATGGTCATTCATGACCCGACCCTCAAGCGCACCACCGACCGACGCGGCAAGGTCAACGAACACCTGGCAGACGACCTGGTGACGTATGACGCGCGCAAGGGTGGCCCTGGCTGGGTCTCGCCGTGCCCGATTCCACGTCTGGAAGAGCTCTTCGAACAATGCGATTTCGAGCACTGGCAGCTGGAAGTCAAAAGCGCTTCACGCACTCGTGCCGCCAACACCGTGCTGGCGATTCGTGAAATGGCTCAGCGCCATGGCTTGCTGGACAAAGTGACGATCACCTCCAGCTCTCGCGAAGTGCTGCGCGCCGCCCTCGACCTGACGCCGGACATCGCGCGCGGGCTGGTGGCCGAATACGCCTGGCTCGACCCGCTGAAGGTCGCCCAGAGTTACGGCTGTGAAATTCTGGCATTGAACTGGACACTGTGTACCCCGGAGCGGCTGCAGAAAGCACAGCGTCAGGGCCTGCATGTGTCGGTGTGGACAGTCAACGAACCTGCACTGATGCGCAGGCTCGCTGATTTCGGCGTCGACAGCCTGATTACAGACTTTCCCGGTTTGGCCACCGCCACGCTCGGGAATCTCTGAAATCGGTCTCCCCGGCCGGCTCAGGCCACCGGCCGGAGTCGCTTAAAAAAGCCGGTTGAGGCCATCGTATGCGGCTACCCGATAGGCTTCGGCCATGGTCGGGTAGTTGAACGTGGTGTTGACGAAGTACTTCATGGTGTTCGCTTCACCCGGCTGGCTCATGATTGCCTGACCGATGTGCACGATCTCGGACGCCTGGTCACCGAAGCAATGCACGCCCAGCACCTCTAGCGTCTCGCGGTGGAACAGGATTTTCAGCATCCCGACCCGCTCCCCGGAAATCTGCGCACGCGCCATGCCCTTGAAGAACGCCTTGCCCACTTCGTAAGGCACTTTGGCCTGCGTCAGTTCGTGTTCGTTCTTGCCGATCGAGCTGATCTCGGGAATGGTGTAGATCCCGGTAGGCACATCGTTGACATAACGCCAGCTGCCATTGTCGACCATGCTGCCCGCTGCCGAACGACCCTGGTCGTAAGCAGCACTGGCCAGGCTTGGCCAACCAATCACGTCGCCGGCGCCATAGACGTTGGAAACGCTGGTGCGGTAGGTCTCGTCCACTTCGATCTGACCACGACCGTTGGCCTTCAGGCCAATGTTCTCAAGACCCAGCTTGTCGGTGTTGCCGGTACGGCCGTTGCACCACAGCAAGGCATCGGCCTTGATCTTCTTGCCGGACTTAAGGTGCAGGATAACGCCGTTATCCAGGCCTTCGACCTTTTCGTACTCTTCGTTGTGGCGAACCATCACGTTGTTGTTGCTGAAGTGATAGCTCAGTGCCTGGGAAATTTCCGAATCCAGGAAGCTCAGCAACTGATCACGGTTATCCACCAGCTCGACCAGCACGCCAAGGCCACTGAAGATCGAGGCGTATTCGCAGCCGATCACACCGGCACCATAAATGATCAGCTTGCGCGGGGTATGGCCCAGGCTGAGGATGGTGTCGCTATCGTAGATACGCTTGTGACTGAAATCGATATCGGCCGGCCGATAAGGGCGCGAACCGGTGGCGATGATGATCTGGTTGGCCACCAGCTTTTCCACCACACCGTTGGTGCAGACCACGTTGACGCTGGTCTCGTCGGCAAAACTGCCGGTGCCGAAGAACACGTCGACACGGTTGCGGGCGTAGTAACCGGTGCGCGAGGCCACTTGCTTGGAGATGACCAGTTCGGCGTTTTTCAACACATCCGGAAACGAAAACCAGCGCGGCTCGCCGATGGCACGAAACATGGGATTGGTGTTGAACTGAATGATCTGCTTGACCGAGTGACGCAGGGCCTTGGACGGAATGGTGCCCAAATGGGTGCAATTGCCGCCCACCTGCCGACGGCTGTCGACCATGGCGACCTTGCGCCCCGCCTTGGCGGCGTTCATTGCCGCGCCTTCTCCGGCAGGGCCGGAACCCAGTACCACTACGTCGTAGTTGTAGACAGCCATGCGTACTCCTTTAAACAGACCGAGGCGCCACTTTGGCATCTCTGGCTAAATCACGCGGCGCAGTCTAGCGCTGCACCGAGGCGGCGAACATTAACCCTTGGTCGCGTCGAAGGCCAATTTTTGTCTGCACCTGACGCCAGTGACCGGATAATCCGGCACGTTGGCTTATCGCGGCTGCTCCACAACCAGACGATCAAACGACGCGTTGCTGCGGATGATAAAGCGCTTATCGGCACGAATCACAAAAAAAGCAGGGATTTTATGTTCTTGCGCATAATCCCAGCCGCGCTGCGGGCCGAGAATCAACAGCAGGGAGGACAGACCGTCGGCCATCAGCGCTGAGGGATCAATGACCGTCACCGACGCCAGACTGTGGCTGATCGGTTTGCCGGTCAGGGCATCGATCGTATCGGAAATGCGCCATCCTTCATGGTCGGTGTAACGCCGAAAGTCGCCCGACGTAGACACGGCGTAGCCTTCGAGCGGAAATACTTTTTGCGTGACAGTGCCATCATCGAGCGGCGCGTCCAAGGTCACCCGCCAGGGCGAGCCGTCGGGTTTGAGCCCACTGACTTTCAGCTCACCTGTGGCCTGCACCAGATAATCGTGCAAGCCAAGCGCGTCCAGCCGTTCGCTGATGCGATCTACCGCATAACCCGCGGCGATGCTGTTGAGGTCGACTTGCACCGCGGCGCTCTTGCACAACCGGTCGCCGAAGATGCGCAGGTTGCGATAACCGACCAGCGCCTGAGTCCGGGCCAGTTGCCGCACCAGCGGCATCTGCTCGAACAGCGTATGAGGCCCCAACCCCCACAGGTCCATCAACGGCTTGACCGTCAGGTCGAAGGCACCGTCGCTCTCCTGCGCCAGCTGTTCGCCCACGCCGATCATTTTCAAGACCGGTTCCGGCATCACCTGGCAGCTATTGGCAGGCAATGCATTGAAGCGCTCGATATCCGAATCCGTGCGCCAAAGCGACATCTGCTGATCGACCTCGTCCAGAATCGCTTCAACCTGCGGACGCACAGCCGCAGGCTCTGGCTGCCCGGAGGCGCGCGCATACACCACAGAATAATGGCTGCCCATGGTCGGCCCACCAAAGCTTTCCAGCTTGCGTTCCTGACCACAACCACTGCACACCAGCAACACGAGGCACCCTGCAACCTTGCCAAACCTACGCAAACCCATGCCCCGCACTATAAAAACCTTCAGAGTGACTTGCTGCCATTGGCGAACAAGACAGAAAAGCGTCCATAACCTGCTCTGACACCCCATGAACCGCGCCGACACAAGGCCGACCGGCATATTAGTGGTCGACGGCCACTTATGCTCCCTGCGCGCCCTGCCTGTTCATCAAGTTTCATCAAGTTTCATAAAAATGACACGCCGCACGATTTCCATATTCTTAACCTGTCAAGCGTCAGTTAACTGATAGCAAATCGCCGAAACGGTTGTCTTTGAGCCCTGTTACACATACTGTTACAAGTGCGCATCGCCAGCTGCACACACGAAATGGCGATGCGAACGGGATAAAAACGACAACGGACTCCAAGCCGACGAGCCTGAGCGAGTAACTAAATGGCCTCCACAACAAGTAAGGGCAAAGCGATCTTTCGCGTTGTCAGCGGTAACTTCCTCGAGATGTTCGATTTCATGGTCTATGGCTTCTACGCCACAGCCATCGCAAAAACCTTCTTCCCTTCCGACAGCGCTTTCGCTTCGTTGATGCTGTCGCTGGCGACCTTCGGCGCAGGCTTCCTCATGCGTCCTCTGGGCGCGATTTTTCTCGGTGCTTACATCGACCGTCACGGGCGTCGCAAAGGGCTGATTATCACCCTTGCGATGATGGCAATGGGCACTCTGTTGATTGCCTGCGTGCCGGGCTACGCCACACTGGGTGTCATCGCCCCCTTGCTGGTGCTGCTCGGTCGTTTGCTGCAAGGTTTCTCAGCGGGTGTGGAACTGGGTGGCGTTTCGGTGTATCTGGCTGAAATCTCGACACCGGGCCGCAAAGGCTTCTTCGTCAGCTGGCAGTCCGCCAGCCAACAGGCCGCCGTGGTCTTCGCCGGCTTGCTGGGCGTGGGTCTGAACCACTGGCTGAGCCCTGAGCAGATGGGCGAATGGGGCTGGCGCGTGCCGTTCCTGATCGGCTGCCTGATCGTGCCGGCGATCTTCATCATCCGTCGCTCGCTGGAAGAGTCCCCGGAGTTCGAAGCCCGTACCCATCGCCCAACGCTGCGTGAAGTGGTGCGCTCCATCAGCCAGAACTTTGGCCTGGTACTGGGCGGCATGGCATTGGTGGTGATGACCACCGTGTCGTTCTACCTGATCACCGCCTACACTCCGACCTTCGGCAAGAACGAACTGAACCTGACCGACCTGGAAAGCCTGCTGGTGACGGTCTGCGTGGGTGTGTCCAACTTCATCTGGCTGCCGATCATGGGTTCGTTCTCCGATCGCATCGGCCGCAAGCCGCTGCTGATTGCCGCAACCGTGCTGGCCATCGCCACTGCCTACCCTGCCCTGTCGTGGCTGGTCGCACACCCGAGCTTCGGCAATCTGCTGATGGTCGAGTTGTGGTTCTCGTTCCTGTACGGCTCCTACAACGGCGCGATGGTCGTGGCGCTGACCGAGATCATGCCGGTCGAAGTCCGCACCACGGGTTTCTCGCTGGCCTACAGCCTGGCGACCGCGACCTTCGGCGGCTTCACCCCGGCGGCCTGTACTTACCTGATTCACGAATTGGGCAACAAGGCAGCGCCAGGCATCTGGCTGACCGGCGCAGCAGTGCTGGGCCTGGTGGCCACGCTGGTGCTGTTCCGCAAGGGCGGGCAAAAGCTTGAAGCGCCTGTGGCGGCTTCAGCCAGCTGATCGATCGCTGCATCGAAAAAGAAAACCCCGGCTCGAGCGTCTCTCGGCCGGGGTTTTGCGTTTTCAGACCTTGCGTTTCCAGGGACGAAAGCTGAGCCAGAGCAGCACGCCAGGCAATTGCAGCGCAATCATGAGACCCAGCGACCACTGGTAGGCCTCGAGCGAGTGACCGGCGCCCTGGGACGCTGGCCATAGATTAAGTACGACTCCCATCAACCACTGGAGGAAAAACGCCAGCACGAACACCACCAGATTGAATGAAGAACTCACCCTGCCCGCCAGTTCCGGTGATACCGATTGCGCCACAATGGCGTAGTTCATGGTCGTCGAGGTGCCGAAAAAGCTGAAGCCCATGGCAACCAGATAGGGCGATACTGGCAGGCCGCTGGCCATCAGCACCTGAAAACCGACAAAGATCAGCATACCGGTGCCACAGATCATGATTGGCTGCACGCCGAACCTGCGCAGATAATCGGTGATCGCGCCGAACGTCAGGGACCCCGCCACCATCGCGATAGCTCCGAACAACAGCACATTGGCCATCCCGGAATCGCTCAAACCCGCCATATCACGTAACCATGGCCCCATCCAAAGAGACAGTACCGACATGTAGATGGCGTGCGCGAACACCGAGTACAGCGCCAGACGCCAGAACGTCCACGACGAGTACAGTTTGCCGACCGCGGCAAACATATCGCTGTAACGAGTTTTTTTGCTCTCGTAGGCTTTGGGAACGCTGAGGTGTATGACCACCGCCACACAAAAGGTCAGCAGCGCCAGAACCAGAAACGCTTCTCGCCAGGTCAACCAGTTCAGCAGCGCATGTAATGGCGTGGTTGACGCCATCGCGCCCAGCCCGCCAATCGACAGCAGGCAGGCGGTACTCAGCGGCAAACGCTCGACCGGCAACCAGATGGCACACGCTTTGATCGCACTCATCAGCGAGCCCGCTACCCCCAGGCCAATCAGCCCTCGCCCGATCAACAACCCTGTCTCGGTGCTGGAAATACTGAAGATGACCGAGCCGGCGACCGCGAACAGCAGCATCGGCGCCTGAACGCTGCACGGCCCATAGCGGTCCAGCATGACGCCGAGCGGAATCTGTGCGGCGGCGAAGGTCAGAAAGTACACACCAGTCAGCAAACCCAGACTGCTGGCGGGCAAGCTCAGGTCGGTTTGCAGGTCGACGTAGATCACTGCGTTGACGGTACGAAACAGGTAGGAAACGAAATGCCCCAGCCCAAAGGGGATGAAGATCGTCAGAAACAGCAGGAAGAAGCTGCTTTTGAGGGGGTGTTGCGAACCGTCCAGGGCCGAACTGCTCATCCTTGATACTCCATCGTCCAGAAAATCTGCGCGCCACAGATTCTCATGGTCCGCCACAAAACAAAACGGGCCGAAGCCTGCCTGCGCAGGATTCGGCCCGTTTATCTGCCGCGCCGGTCAGACCGGGCAGCTCAAGCGTTCAACGTTTACTGCGGGAAAGCTGGCGGATTGACGTCTGCCATGTCTTCCATCACGCGAACCACCTGGTGGCTGTAACCGAATTCGTTGTCGTACCAGACGTACAGCACAACGCGGTTGTCGTTGACGATGGTGGCTTCGGCGTCCACGACACCGGCGTGACGCGAGCCGACGAAGTCAGTGGAGACCACTTCCTGCGAGTTCACGAAGTCGATCTGCTTGTGCAGGTCCGAGTGCAGCGCCATGTAGCGCAGGTACTCGTTCATTTCTTCGCGAGTGGTCTGCTTCTCGAGGTTGAGGTTGAGAATGGCCATGGACACGTTCGGCGTCGGAACACGGATCGCGTTGCCGGTCAGCTTGCCAGCCAGCTCAGGCAATGCCTTGGCAGCAGCGGTGGCCGCACCGGTTTCGGTGATGACCATGTTCAACGCGGCGCTGCGACCACGACGGTCGCCCTTGTGGAAGTTGTCGATCAGGTTCTGGTCGTTGGTGTACGAGTGAACCGTTTCGACGTGACCGTTGGTGATACCGAACTTGTCGTTGACCGCCTTGAGCACCGGCACGATGGCGTTGGTGGTGCAGGAGGCCGCCGAGACGATCTTGTCGTCCGCGGTGATTTCACCGTGGTTGATACCGTGCACGATGTTCTTCAGCTTGCCTTTGCCCGGCGCGGTCAGGACCACACGGTCGATGCCCGGGCAGGCCAGATGCTGACCCAGACCTTCGGCATCACGCCATACACCGGTGTTGTCCACCAGCAGGGCGTCCTTGATACCGTACTGGGTGTAATCCACCTCGGACGGGTTCTTGGCGTAGATCACCTGAATCAGGTTGCCGTTGGCGGTGAGCGTGCTATTGGCTTCGTCGATGGTGATAGTGCCATCGAACGGACCGTGAACCGAGTCACGGCGCAGCAGGCTAGCGCGCTTGACCAGATCGTTTTCCGCGCCCTTGCGGACCACGATGGCGCGCAGACGCAGGCCGTCGCCACCACCGGTCTTCTCGATCAGGATCCGCGCCAGCAGGCGACCGATACGACCGAAACCGTACAGCACGACGTCAGTGCCCTTGCGAGGGCTGGTGCCCTGCTGACCCACTACACTGGCCAGTTCCTCACGAACGAACTGCTCTGGCGTGCGGCCATTGCCTTCGGTCTTGAACTTCACGGCCAGCTTGCCCAGGTCCACCGAAGCGGCACCCAGCTTGAGCTCGCTCATCGCTTTGATCAGCGGGAACGTCTCGTGTACGGACAACTCAACCGCATCGGACTGACGATGACGCGCAAAGCGGTGAGCTTTGAGAATCGCGATGACTGAACGGTTGATCAGGCTACGGCCATAGATCGAGCTCACCACATTATTATTGCGGTAGAGCTGACCGATGAGCGGGATCATCGCTTCGGCGAGAGCTTCACGATCAATCCATTCACCAAGACACTGGTCGGGCTTCTGAGTCACGGGAACCTTCCACATGTAGGGGCTGAAAAAAGGGGCTACATTATGACCGCGCCTTTGTTTATGAGCAATGCACGGCTGTCATATCGACGCGCACTACATAATTTTCGCCCGTAAACACTCGGTAATACTCCGGAAAACTGACAGCCACCACCTTCCCCCGTTACAATCGCCGCCCCTGTTGCAACGCCTGGAGCCCGACCTTCCCGTGCCAGTTCTGCGTCTACCGCATCTTTCTGCCGCTGCAGGCAAACAACACTGGGGCAATCTTCCCGGTGCCACACTGAGCCTGGCCATTGCCGAAGCCGCCAGCGCGGCCAAGCGCTTCACCCTGCTCCTGACCGCCGACAGCCAAAGCGCCGAGCGGCTCGAGCAAGAACTGAAGTTTTTTGCGCCTACGCTGCCGGTTCTGCACTTCCCGGACTGGGAAACCCTGCCCTACGACCTGTTTTCGCCGCACCAGGACATCATTTCCCAGCGTATTGCCAGCCTCTATCGCCTGCCTGAACTGGAGCATGGCGTTTTGGTAGTCCCCATCACCACCGCCCTACACAGACTGGCGCCGACCAAATTTCTGCTCGGCAGCAGCCTGGTGCTGGATGTCGGCCAGAAGCTCGATGTGGAAGCCATGCGTACGCGCCTGGAAGCCAGCGGCTACCGGTATGTGGACACAGTCTACGAACATGGCGAGTTCACTGTGCGCGGGGCGCTGATCGATCTGTTCCCGATGGGCAGCAAGCTGCCGTTTCGGATCGACCTGTTCGACGATGAAATCGAAACGCTGCGCACCTTCGATCCGGACACCCAGCGCTCCATCGACAAAGTCGAGTCGGTGCGCCTGTTGCCCGCCCGTGAATTCCCGTTGCAGAAAGAAGAAGTCACACGTTTCAAGGCACGCTTTCGCGAGCGCTTCGACGTGGACTTCCGGCGCAGCCCGATTTTCCAGGACTTGAGCAGCGGCATCACACCTGCCGGCATCGAGTACTACATCCCGCTGTTCTTCGAAGAAACCTCGACGCTGTTCGATTATCTGCCGCAGGACACCCAGGTGTTCTCCCTGCCGGGCATCGAACAGGCGGCCGAGAACTTCTGGAACGACGTGCGCAATCGCTATGAAGAACGCCGCGTCGACCCTGCAAGGCCGCTGTTGCCGCCCGCAGAATTGTTTCTACCGGTAGAAGACTGCTTCGCGCGCCTGAAAAACTGGCCGCGCGTGGTCGCCAGCCAGCAGGATGTCGACGCCGGTGCCGGACGCGAGCGCTTCCCGGCGCAGTCCCTGCCGGACCTGTCCATCGAAGCCAAGGCCACTCAACCACTGGCGGCCCTGTCGAATTTTCTGGATGACTTCCCCGGTCGCGTGCTGTTCACCGCCGAGTCCGCCGGACGCCGGGAAGTGCTGCTGGAGCTGCTCGAACGTCTCAAGCTGCGCCCCAAAACCGTCGACAGCTGGCTGGATTTCGTCGACGGCAAGGACCGGCTGGCAATCACCATCGCACCGCTTGACGAAGGCCTGCTGCTGGAACAACCAGCCCTGGCGCTGATCGCAGAAAGCCCGCTGTTCGGCCAGCGCGTCATGCAGCGCCGTCGCCGCGAAAAGCGCACCGACGGCGGCAACAACGACGCAGTCATCAAGAACCTCACCGAGCTGCGCGAAGGCGCGCCGGTGGTGCACATCGATCATGGCGTAGGCCGTTATCTGGGGCTTGCTACCCTGGAAGTCGAAAACCAGGTCGCCGAATTCCTGATGCTGGCCTACGCCGAAGACGCCAAGCTGTACGTCCCGGTCGCCAACCTGCACCTGATTGCCCGTTACACCGGCAGCGACGACGAAACCGCGCCGCTGCACCGCCTGGGCTCGGAAACCTGGCAGAAAGCCAAACGCAAGGCTGCCGAGCAGGTCCGTGACGTGGCCGCCGAACTGCTGGATATCTACGCGCGTCGCGCAGCCCGCGAAGGCTATGCGTTTGCCGACCCCAAAGCCGATTACGCGACCTTCAGCGCAGGCTTCCCGTTCGAAGAGACGCCGGATCAGCAAACCACCATCGACGCCGTGCGCGCCGACATGCTGGCGCCCAAGCCGATGGATCGTCTGGTCTGTGGCGACGTGGGTTTCGGCAAGACCGAAGTGGCCATGCGTGCCGCCTTCATCGCCGTGCATGGCGGGCGTCAGGTGGCCATTCTGGTGCCGACCACCCTGCTCGCCCAGCAGCACTACAATAGTTTCCGCGACCGTTTCGCCGACTGGCCGGTGACCGTCGAAGTGATGAGCCGCTTCAAGTCGGCCAAGGAAGTCAACGCTGCGGTTGCCGATCTGGCCGAGGGCAAGATCGACATCGTTATCGGGACGCACAAGCTGTTGCAGGATGACGTCAAGATCAAGAACCTCGGTCTGGTGATCATCGACGAAGAACACCGGTTTGGCGTGCGCCAGAAAGAACAGCTCAAGGCGCTGCGCAGCGAGGTCGATATCCTGACCCTGACCGCAACGCCGATCCCGCGCACCCTGAACATGGCCGTGTCTGGCATGCGTGATCTGTCGATCATCGCTACGCCACCGGCGCGCAGGCTGTCGGTGCGTACCTTCGTGATGGAGCAGAACAAGCCGACCATCAAGGAAGCCCTGCTGCGTGAGTTGTTGCGCGGCGGTCAGGTCTATTACCTGCACAACGACGTCAAGACCATCGAGAAATGCGCTGCCGATCTGGCCGAGCTGGTGCCGGAAGCACGTATCGGCATCGGCCACGGGCAGATGCGCGAGCGCGAACTCGAACAGGTGATGAGCGACTTCTACCACAAGCGCTTCAACGTGCTGATCGCCTCGACCATCATCGAGACCGGCATCGACGTACCGAGCGCCAACACCATCATCATCGAGCGCGCCGACAAGTTCGGTCTGGCCCAGTTGCACCAGTTGCGCGGCCGCGTCGGGCGCAGTCACCACCAGGCCTACGCCTACCTGCTGACGCCGCCACGCAAACAGATCACCCACGACGCCGAAAAGCGTCTGGAAGCGATTGCCAACACCCAGGACCTTGGCGCGGGCTTCGTGCTCGCCACCAACGACCTGGAGATCCGTGGCGCGGGCGAACTGCTCGGGGACGGCCAGAGCGGACAGATCCAGGCGGTGGGCTTCACCCTGTACATGGAAATGCTCGAGCGCGCGGTGAAGTCGATTCGCAAGGGCGAGCAGCCCAATCTCGATCAGCCATTGGGCGGCGGACCGGAAATCAACCTGCGCGTGCCGGCACTGATCCCCGAAGCCTACCTGCCGGATGTGCACACGCGCCTGATTCTCTACAAGCGCATTGCCAACGCCGCTGACGAAGAGGCCCTCAAAGACCTGCAGGTCGAAATGATCGACCGCTTCGGCCTGCTTCCGGAACCGACCAAGAACCTGGTGCGTATCACGCTGCTCAAACTGCACGCCGAACAGCTCGGCATCCGGAAAATCGACGGCGGCCCGCAAGGTGGCCGTATCGAGTTCGCGGCCGAGACGCCGGTTGACCCACTGACCCTGATCAAGCTGATTCAGAGCCAGCCCAACCGCTACAAGTTCGAAGGTGCCACGCTGTTCAAATTCATGGTTCCCATGGAGCGCCCGGAAGAGCGCTTCAACACGATCGAAGCGCTGCTTGAGCGCCTGACCCCGAAAACTGCTTGAAGGATTCACGCATGCGTCTGTTTCGTTCATTGATCCTGCTGCTGACGCTGATCGCGCCGACCGCGTTCGCCGACGGCCTGTATCAGGTCGAGATTCTGCTGTTTCGCCAGAACGGCGAGCCGGCCTCGACCCGCCAGCTTGTACCGGAAAACTGGGACAAGGGCGCACAGAAGATCGACGCGAACGATGAACGAAGCCCCGCCCTCAATGATCTGGCGAGCAAACTGCAAGGCAGTGGCAACTATGAAGTGCTGATGCAGCGCGCCTGGCAGCAGAGCATCGGCAGCGAACCGGGCAAAGTCGCCATCACCAATGGTGAAGAGCGGCTTGGGCATTTCCCGATCGAAGGTACAGTGAGTCTGGCGATGGCACGCTTCACCGATATTGGTGCACAATTCTGGGTCAACCAGCTGGACCCGCATGGCGTGGTCATCAGCAGTGAACGATTGAAGCAGACTGCCAGGGTAAAGAACGGTGAGCTGACCTATCTGGACAACGGCAACCTCGCGTTGCTGATCAAGGTTTCTCCTCTTTGATCTTTACGTACGCAAGGGACGCCCGGGCGTCCCCTTTCTTTTTGAGCATCGCTGCGGCGTAGGGCTTTTTAAAACTTGTCGTCCATTCTCGAAAAAGTCCTGGCTGCGGCCTGGACAGACCTATTCCACGAGCGAACGCTTGAGCGAGGGCGCGACTACGCCCGGCAAAAACGCATCGTGCTGGAAGACTCCAGCCCGCAGATCATCCGCACCGCCTGTCGGGGCTCGGGCCTGGAAATCTATACCCAGACGCTGCTGTTCAAGGACCCCGATCGCTACAAGAACTACCTGACCTGCAAATGCACCTGCCCGGTTCGCAACGATTGCAAACATTGCGTGGCCGCCCTGCTGTTTCTGCAAGACCCGCACAACCGTCCGCTGCTGCAGGCCGCACTGGCCTCGCACCAGCAAGAGCCGGAAAAGCCCGTCGAGCAGAAGCCCAGGCTGCCGGAGCGCCTGATCGATGATCTGCAGCCACGGCCCAGGCTGATTCTGGCCAGCATCGAGTTCAGTGCCTACGAGCCGCGCAACGGGCGCATGCAGCGGCACATTCAGCACCGTGCCGCGCTGGCCTTTGCCTACGGCAAGCATTACGCGGTTGGCACCACCAACGTCAGCATTCTGGTCAGTTCGCTGGGCAGCGATCTGGTGAACCAGAAAAGCGACATCATCGAACACACCGACACCGAAACCCTGCGCATCCGTCGTCAGGGCGAACGGGAGCGGCAGTTGCGTCAGGAACTGGCCGATCTGGGTTTCAAGGTTGCCACCCGGCAAAGCAAGGCACTGCCCGACAGCGCCGGCGACATGTACGAACTGCCCAACGACAAGGCCTGGCTGCATTTTGTCCTCGATGACCTGCCGCGCCTGCGCGAACAAGGCTGGGAAATCGACATTCAGGAAGAGTTCGGCTTCGACGTCACGCCGGTGGAAGACTGGTACGCGGTCATCGACGAAGAGAACGAACGCGACTGGTTCGACCTGGAACTGGGCATCATCGTCAACGGTGAGCGCCTGAGCCTGTTGCCGATCCTGATCAACCTGATCCGCAGCCATCCCGAACTGATGAGCCCGTCGGCCGTAGCCAAGCGCGGCGACGAAGAACAACTGCTGGTGCAGCTCAACCACTTCACGCAAAGCGGCGGCAGCCCGGTACAGATCGCCCTGCCCTATGGCCGACTCAAGCCGGTGCTGGCGACGCTGGGGGACTTCTACTGGCGTCAGGAGGGCAACAACGCGCTGCGCATGAGTAAAGCAGATGCGGCGCGCCTTACCCAGCTCGAAGACCTGCCGCTGACCTGGCAGGGCGGCGACCGCCTGCGTCACTTTGCCGAACGCCTGATCAACATCAAGGACGCGCCGGTCAGCCTGCCCGATGGCCTGAACGCCACGCTGCGCCCGTATCAGCTGGAAGGCCTGAGCTGGATGCAGTCGCTGCGCGAGCTGGAAGTCGGCGGCGTGCTGGCCGACGACATGGGCTTGGGCAAGACCCTGCAGACCCTGGCCCACCTGCTGATGGAAAAACAGGCCGGGCGCCTCGACCGCCCGGCACTGGCGGTGATGCCGACCAGCCTGATCCCCAACTGGCTGGACGAGTCCGAGCACTTCACCCCGGACCTCAAGGTGCTGGCACTGTATGGCGCCAACCGGCATCAGGACGCCGGCAACCTTCAGGATTACGACCTGATCCTGACCACCTACGCTTTGCTGCCACGGGACCTGGATCTGCTCGAAAAACAGCCCTTCCACGTTTTGATTCTCGATGAAGCGCAGTACATCAAGAACCCCAACAGCAAGGCCGCTCAGGCCGCACGCAACCTCAACGCCCGCCAGCGCCTATGCCTGAGCGGCACGCCACTGGAAAACCATCTGGGCGAGCTGTGGTCGCTGTTTCACTTCCTGATGCCCGGCTGGCTAGGCAACAGCAAGGAATTCAACAGCAACTACCGCACCGCCATCGAAAAGCATGGCAACCAGGACCGCCTGCATCACCTCAATGCGCGCATCAAGCCGTTTCTACTGCGCCGCACCAAGGAGCAGGTGGCGACCGAACTGCCACCCAAGACCGAGATCATCCACTGGGTCGACCTCAATGACGCGCAGCGCGATGTGTACGAAACCGTACGCCTTGCGATGGACAAAAAGGTCAGGGACGAAATCACCCGTAAAGGCGTGGCACGCAGCCAGATCATCATTCTCGAAGCGCTGCTCAAGCTGCGTCAGGTCTGCTGCGACCTGCGCCTGGTCAATCAGGACATGCCGGTCAACAGCAAACAGGGCACCTCGGGCAAGCTCAACAGCCTGATGGAGATGTTCGAAGAACTGCTGGCCGAAGGTCGCAAGATTCTGTTGTTCTCGCAGTTCACTTCGATGCTCAGCCTGATCGAGGAAGAGCTCAAGCAGCGCGGTATCGCCTACGCCCTGCTGACCGGATCGACCCGCGATCGCCGCACACCGATTCATGATTTCCAGAGCGGCAAGCTGCCGATCTTCCTGATCAGCCTCAAAGCAGGCGGCACCGGCCTCAACCTGACCGCCGCCGATACGGTGATCCACTACGACCCGTGGTGGAACCCGGCAGCGGAAAACCAGGCGACCGACCGTGCGTATCGTATCGGCCAGGACAAGCCGGTGTTCGTCTACAAGATGATCGCGCGCGGCACCGTGGAAGAGAAAATCCAGCGCCTGCAGCGGGAAAAATCAGCGCTGGCCTCGGGTGTGCTCGACGGTCGCACCAGCGGCGACTGGAAATTGCGCGACGAAGACCTGCAAGCGCTTTTCGCCCCACTGCCCGCTGCGCCGAAGAAAACCCGCAAGTAAGCCCGTCAGGCGCTTATTCGACAGCAAGCTGCTGGAGAATCTGCGCCGTCGACAGCACCGTAGCGTACTCGCCGTGCAGGTTGGCCAGTGACATCGCGTGCACTTCTTCGGCACTGCGCGGCGTGCCAAAGAAGTCCTGTTGATCGAAGGTAAAGCAGGCATCGTGCGCGACCAGCACGTCAAACCCCAGATTGCCGCCACTGCGCGCGGTGGAATCGACCGAGTTGTTGGTGACCACACCGGCTATCACCACCTGCCTGATCCCGTCGGAGCGTAACCACATTTCCAGGAAAGACCCGCAAAACGCGTCGGGGACCTGTTTGCTCAGCTCACGCTCATCGGCTTGCGGCAAGAACGCTGGCTGGTACTCGACCCCTGACTGTTGCGGCCAGAACACTGATTCGGGCGACGTCGAGAAATGCCGGACGTGAATCACCGGCCGCCCGGATTGCCGCCAGGCACCGAGCAGAGCGCTGACATGGCTCTCGGCCAGTGGGTTATTGCGTCGCCCGAGCTTGGGATGATGGATGCCCTGCTGCAGGTCGATGAGGATCAGCGCGCTGTTGTCTTGAATATCCATGATCAATCAGTCCGAACTTTTGGTTCAGCAAGACTATCGCAATCAAGGTCTATTCTGGTCGCAATCGTCGACAGGCTCAGGCTTGTCCGAGACCTGCCCCTAAGGAGAACATCATGATCGAACACCTTAAACTCGCCGGCAAAGTAGCGCTCGTGCAGGGCGGCTCACGTGGTATCGGCGCAGCCATCGTCCAGCGCCTGGCCAAAGAAGGCGCTGCCGTGGCGTTTACCTACGTCAGCTCCGAGGTCAACGCCCTGGAGATTCAGGACAGCATCGTCGCCAATGGCGGCCGCGCACTGGCCATTCGCGCAGACAGCGCCGACGAAAAAGCCATCCGCCAGGCCGTGCAGACCACTGCCGAGACCCTTGGCAGGCTGGATATCCTGGTCAATAACGCCGGTATTCTGGCCATTGCGCCGCTCAATGAATTCAGCATTCAGGACTTCGACAAGACCCTGGCCATCAACGTGCGCAGCGTATTCATCGCCAGCCAGGAAGCCGCACGACATATGGAAGAAGGCGGCCGCATCATCAACATCGGCAGCACCAACGCTGATCGCATGCCCTTTGCGGGCGGCGCCACGTACGCCATGAGCAAATCAGCGCTGATCGGCCTGACCAAAGGCATGGCCCGCGACCTCGGCCCGCAAGGCATCACCGTCAACAACGTCCAGCCCGGCCCGGTGGACACCGACATGAACCCGGCGCAAGGCGAATTCGCCGAAACCCTGAAAGCGCTGATGGCCCTGCCCCGCTACGGCACCAGCGAAGAAATCGCCAGCTTCGTCGCCTACCTCGCAGGGCCGGAAGCGGGCTACATCACCGGTGCCAGCCTGACCATCGACGGCGGCTTCAGCGCCTAAGGCCTGCACCACAAGCGGCCCTTTGCCCAAGGGCCGCATCCCCCACCAGGGTCTTTTACTGGCGAATCAGCGTTTATTTGCTTAAGCGCATGAAAAATCTGAAAAAAAGTTTTGCGTTAGGAAAAGCTTTCGACTACATTAGCGCGCCTCGGCAGACACAACGTTGTCGTCGAGATACGGTGAGGTGTCCGAGTGGCTTAAGGAGCACGCCTGGAAAGTGTGTATACAAGAAATTGTATCGAGGGTTCGAATCCCTCCTTCACCGCCATATTTGAAGCACACAAAACCCCTGAATTCATTGAAGAATTTCAGGGGTTTTGTGGTTTCTGGGGTCTGAAAAGGTGGCCGTGGGACGCTGTATGGGACAGATATGGGACAAAACAGAAATTTAGGCTGGCAATGCCAAGGACGTCGGCTACGCTCTCCAGCTGGTGGCATTTAGCCTCATAAGGAGAGTTTGATGGGCGTTTTTTTAATCGGTTACGACTTGATATCCCCTGGAAAGGACTACTCGGCAATTATTTCTGATATTAAGAAATCGTTTCCGAACTATTGGAACTGCCTGGATTCTACCTGGCTGGTTAACACGCAACACACCGCCGAACAGATCGCGAACCATTTATTACAGTTTCTCGATGGTAATGATCGGCTGATAGTAATTCCGATACTCGTAGGAGGCGGTGGCATCTGGACAGAGAGCTTTAACAAAGAATGCCAAGACTGGCTAAGAGCGAATTTATAAAAATTGCGGGGGCACGTTACACATCACGTCGACAGGCACGCCGCTGTAGGGTGTGTCGATCAGGATTCGATAACCTTCACGGGGTATGAGCGATGAAGGGAAACCAGGTCATCCCGGTTCGCCCCATGCTGTGGCCCAAGTGCAGCGCGTGAAATCTATTCCGACGAATGAAGCGGTTTATCCACCACCCTTTTGTGAATCTGATCCCGTAGGGCTGCGCGTCATCCTCAAACATCAGCACCCTCTCCCAGCCGTGATCGAGCACTTGCCTGGCGATGGCCTGATGCGATTCGTAGCATCCTCTTACCGGATCGTCACAGCGCTCTGTGATGAAAAAGTCGATTGAGCTTGAGATGAGTGGCCCGACGGTCTCATGGAACAGCTTGCGTAGGTCGTCAAGCTCGCTCAACGAAATGCAGAAGGCTTTGTCGACGTCGAAGCAGACGCGACGATTTGTGGCTCTCTGGCCCGACCTAAACATATGATTACACTCCGTGTCAGCTCATTGGTCCTTTGGGCAAGGGACCAATGATTGGCACGAAGTGGATGGGATGTATGTCGGACGGTTCTGAAATTCGTCATTCCAAGGCGTAAGGTTCGCAAAGACTTACGTTTTGAATAGCTTGGCAAACTCAATAAACAATTTAAAAACATCTTCCAAACTTGCAGTCGACCTATCTTCTTTCCAGCGCAGATAGAACAAAAAGCTCGGAACCAATATATATACAGTATTATCACCCTTACTCCACTCCAACAGCTCAAACCCGCTTCTTTTCTGAAAGGCGTCTAACGCTGAAAGGGTGCTTGTTATAGAAGCTTTCGGTGGAACCTCTGTCGGAAGTATACCCGAAAGCCCTAGGCGCCGATCAATTTCGGCTCGCTGCATGCTAAATATTGGTGGATCCTGAGTAAAGAGTGCCAATATAACGCGATAAGTGTCATATTTTCGGGAAACCTTCCTAGGCCCATTTACAAGTTTTTCGTACCAAGACTCAAATGACTTGTACCTCCCCTTCGCTACGTGATGGAGAGCTTTTTTGGTGTCAACAGGCGTAAAGTTAATCAACCGATCTACATCCCAGCTTCCCAAGCTGCGATCCTTAAATAATTGGGCGCAAGCCTGTTGAACTATGATCGGCAAACCTGCACTTTCTTTTGCGACCAAAGAAGCTATCACACTAGGACTTACTACATTTAGCTTTTTCAGGCCTCGCTGCGCAATCGCCTGCAAGTCTGAATCTGACCACCTGCCCAATTCTATGTGACTTATCCTACCCACAAGATCCGGATTGGCATTAGCCAAATCTACTCCATGATGAGTCGTTCCGACGACTATCACTGAGATACCTTCATCAGTGAACACTTTCCACTGTTGGAAAATTTCCCGCTGAGTATCTTTATGTAAGTAATGAAAGTCTTCGACAACAAGAACAGCATTTGATTTTTTTAACAATGGAACTAGGTGAGAAGGAGAGGGCTTAGCCAGAATAGCTTCTTTTACTTCTTTTTCTGCAATGGCTTTGGAAGAGCTAGCCGTAATGGTAGCAGTAATTTTCCCAAGCCACTCCCATCCCAGCGCACCACTTCCGGTAGCTGAGCCACCTATCGTAGCAGTAGCTCCATCTTCGATAGACTTTAACCTCGAAAAATCCAGTTCTTCTAACGGACGACTCCAAAACTCATCGGGCTTCAAAGAATCACTGCACCTGATTTTAATTGGCACCTTATCCAGCTTACTAAGAACTTTCTTATAGAGTGAAGTTTTGCCGGTCTTTGATGAGCCTGTCAGCAGACAAAGCGTACCCTCCTCTAAAATACTTTGCTCAAGCTCAAGCTCGTACAAACCACTATTTTGAGAAATATAAGTTTCACTAGTCGTTGTGGATCCATTAAAAACATCTTTTATTAAAACTTCCATTCTTCTTCCTTGCTATGCATTCCCGTGCTTCGACGATCATTCTAGATCAAACGACTCGCGTACACATAATCCGATGCGAAAAGTGGCTGAGTTTTCAGACACGTATGGAAATCCAGCTACCCTAACCAAGGTCAAGCCCCAGGCAATTGTGAAGGTCGGCCGGCCATGAGGTTAAAGCTCTGACTTGAGGCGGCGCCGTCTTCGGGCACCATTAATCCATCCTAAAATCCAAGCCACCCATCTACGTCGCCACGAGGCGCTATAGAACGTGTGGTCCGTTGCGAGCGTTACGTATAAGCAGTGCCACTTGTAGGTCCCTTTGGCTGCACGCACGATTGAGCTCATGTCATCGCTGATTGTGATGGTGCATTCGTCCCGAGGGTCGACACGGAGCTTGATGTACGAATCATCTATTAGAGAGCTGCTACAGCCATCAGGCCCCAAGTATCCAAAAGCCGAGATGGTAACGGCATGGGGACTGTTATTCGTGACGTACAACACCCCGCCCACGTAGTCCCTCCCTTCAGAAAGGCTTAGCGAATTTCTGTTTAAGCGTAGGGCAATTATCGAGACCACAAGCGCTGCAAAAGCAACTGCAAACGCGCCAAATGCAATTACGTTGGTGATTCTCACGCTGTAACCCAAAAAAATAACGTCATCCATCTTCGTTTTCCGGCCAAGCCTACCCAGGCTGCATGCTAACCGGATGAAAAGCTGCCCGTAAGAAAAAAACCTCCAAGAAAGCACTTATCCCCCTCCAGCCGACGGGCTTTGCGTCTGCTTTTCGTGCAAAGAGCGCTGTCATGTAAAGCGTCCTCCAGCCCAAGCAGGCTCTGGGCTTGCGCAGGCGAACGGCAATTGCACTCAGTGCAAAGTTTTGAACGGAAATGAAACCTAATTGCCCGGCTGGACCGCAGACGATTCCGAACGCTGCGAAGCTCGGCCCCCTGAGTTCGTTGGACAAAAAGAGAAAACGAAGGAATCAGTCGAATTTCAAAAACGGTCGAAGTCTTTTGGAGGAGGTGAATACCCCAGCCCTCTCGCAAAGGGAAGCCTATGTAAGGCCCGTAACAGAAGGTTTTCACCTTTATCTAGACGCATCACAACGTTGCACCGCAAATCGCCAACACAGAGCGTGCATCAACTCCAGGACCAGCGCCGCAAAAAAGTTTTTCCAGGTTGCCCTCCAGAACGGGTAAGAAAGGTCAGGTCGTTGGTCATAGCCCTGAGAGCCTTACAGACCGCGGCTTTGAGACCCGACCGACAATAGTTCAGGACAGGTAACCTGGAAGGTCCAAGAAAAAAATAACGATTTAAATCAAATACTTATAAAAAGCGAAACTGACCGTTCCCGATTACCCCATTCTGACCTGAGCTGACCAAAACCCGACCAATAGAAATATCTGTAACTTATTGAATAAATTAGAAAATATTAAAAACCTGACCTTTATTACCTCCTCCAAACCTCAACCTGAAAAAACGTTATTTTCCTGCATCTGACGTCTCTCAGACTCTGTCTCATACACGGCGCTGCCACCTCATGGGACTGTCATGGGAACACTTCCTTGCATCCAACCAGGCCACAGCCCTTGTAAACCGGGGGGGGGGCAGATCAGCGATCTGGGCATCGGTAGGTTCGAATCCCTCCTTCACCGCCATATTTGAAACACACGGAGCCCCTGAATTCTTCAACGAATTCAGGGGTTTTGTGGTTTCCGGGGTCTGAAAAAATGGCCGTGGAATCAATTGTTCAAGGACGCGCCTTGCGCGCACGACACCCCTTTCTCCGATCCGGAATAGCCACCAAAACGCATTGCAGGCGTTTTGATAGCGCACGCTCACATCAAAAAATAAAGATTGAATCCTCACAGAAAATGTTATTTAAATAACATAAATAAAGCCGCTGAGGCATCCGTCGGCGCTGGTGAGGTCA
>Ga0308164_10000217_pt1 | contig 134616 bp, 108 predicted proteins | sample PhyTR2_FD_201031 | JGI IMG/M metagenome (GOLD analysis project Ga0308164, IMG submission 201031) | Phyllosphere microbial communities from UC Gill Tract Community Farm, Albany, California, United States - DLSLT.R2 | ecosystem: Host-associated > Plants > Phyllosphere > Unclassified | place...
GACCAGATCCTTGGTTCGCGCGCTGATCTGCCCGGCCTTGTCGGCATAGGCTGGATCATGGCGCAGCAGGTGGCCGTAATCCTTGACGAAGGCCCCGCAGCCGCTGGCCGTCTGGATCAGGCTTTCAGCACTGCCTTGCAACGCGGGCCACCACGCGTCGATGTTGCGCCGCGCCCGGTCCAGCCCTGCCTCCTGTGCATTGAGGTGATAATCCACGGCGCCGCAGCAACCCGCCTGGCTGACCGCCGTAATGCCGATGCCCAGACGATCCAGTACCCGCGCCGTAGCGCTATTGGTGTTTGGCGACAGGCCCGGCTGAACGCAACCTTCCAGGAGCAACACCTGGCGCGCATGACCGGTGTGCGGGCGAAGTCCGCCAGGATGGACCGTCTCCGGCAGCTTGGTGGCCAGGGTTTGCGGCAGCAACGGCCTGAACTTCAGGCCCATGCCGGTCAGGGATTTGAACAGTCCGGGGTGGGGGATGACGCGACGCAAGCCTTCACGCAGCACGCGTTCTGCAAGTGGCCGCGGCACCAGGGCCTCAACCGCCGCGCGACCGATGTCCAGCAGGTTGTGGTAATCCACCCCGGACGGGCAGGTGGTCTCGCAATTGCGACAGCTCAGGCAGCGGTCCAGATGCACACGGGTTTTCTCGGTGACCGGCTGACCTTCGAGCACTTGTTTGATCAGGTAGATCCTGCCGCGTGGACCGTCCAGCTCATCACCCAGCAATTGATAGGTCGGACACGTAGCGTTACAGAAACCGCAATGCACACAACTGCGCAGGATACGTTCGGCTTCTTCGGCGCGCGGCAGGGTTCTGGCGTGTTCACTCAATGTGGTCTGCATGTTTCAAAGCTCCGCGTACAGTCGACCGGGGTTGAAAATCCCCTGCGGGTCGAGTCGGGTCTTGAGTGCCTGATGGTAGCGCAGCACAGGTGCGGCCAACGGTTCAAACGGGCTGTCGACGACGCCTTGGCTGTAGCAGGTCGCATGGCCGCCAACCGCCATAGTGATCGCTCTGATGGTTTGTCCGTCAGTATCCGACTTGAGCCAGCGTTGCGCGCCACCCCAGTCGATCAACTGCTCGCCCGGCAGATCCGGCAGGCGGCTGTCAGCAGGTACACAGAGCCGCCACAGCGGCCGAGGGTCATCGAAGAAGGGCAGGTGATGCGCATTCAACTGTTGCCAGTACGAGGCATCGAGCAGCTCGCCGCCGAGCCGGTCCCGGGCTGCGGCCACTGAACCTTCACCGCCTTCCAGGCGCAGACGCAGTACGTGGCCATCATGGCTGGCCGCGCTGATCGGTATCGGTTGCTGACCCCACTCGGCAAGGCGCGCCAAGGCCGGCGCGCTGTCCATTTCCAGTGAGATGCTGCTGCACAGACGTGGTTTGGGCAGCACCTTGAGCGACACCTCGGTCAGCAGCCCCAGGCAGCCGAAACTGCCTGCCATCAGGCGTGAAACGTCATAACCTGCAACGTTCTTCATGACTTCTCCGCCGAAACGCAGGTGTTTGCCAAGACCGGTGATGACCCGTGTGCCCAGCACGAAATCACGCACCGATCCGCTCCACGGTCGGCGCGGTCCCGAGAGTCCCGCAGCGACCATGCCGCCGAGCGTCGCGGCGCCGAAGTCGGGCGGTTCGCAAGGCAGCATCTGGCCTGCGGCATCCAGCGTCTGCATCAGTTCGTTCAATGGCGTGCCGGCGAGTGCAGTGATCACCAGTTCTGTCGGGTCATAACTGACGATGCCACGGTGCTCGCGGGTATCGAGTATTTCGCCAGCGGTTTCACGACCGAGAGAAGCCTTGCTGTTGCCGCCCTGAATACGTAACGGCGTTTCGTCGCGCAGCGCCTGATTGACCCGTTCGAGCAGTGCCTGGCTGACGTCGTTGTCCATCGTGCTCATCAGAAACGCTCCAGGTCGGGGAACGGCAATTGCCCGGCATGGATGTGCATGGCACCAAATTCCGCGCAGCGATGCAGGGTCGGGATGTTCTTGCCGGGGTTGAGCAGGCCGCTGGCGTCGAATGCCGCCTTGATGGCATGGAAGAAGGTCAGCTCGTCGCTATTGAACTGGGCGCACATCTGATTGATCTTCTCGCGACCGACACCGTGCTCGCCGGTAATGCTGCCGCCGACCTTGACGCACAGCTCGAGGATTTTGCCGCCCAGTGCCTCGGCGCGCTCCAGCTCACCCGGTTGATTGGCATCGAACAGGATCAGCGGATGCATGTTGCCATCGCCCGCATGAAACACGTTGGCGACGCGCAAGCCGTATTGCTCGGATAGCTCCCTGATGCTGCGCAATACGCCCGGCAACTCACGGCGTGGGATGGTCCCGTCCATGCAGTAGTAGTCCGGCGACAGGCGACCCACGGCCGGGAAAGCGTTTTTGCGCCCGGCCCAGAAGCGGACCCGTTCGGCTTCGTCTTTGGCCTGGCGCACTTCGGTAGCGCCTGCCAGTGTCAACACCTCGCTAACCCGTTCGCAGTCGGCATGTACATCGGCTTCCACGCCGTCCAGTTCACAGAGCAGGATGGCTTCGGCATCGACCGGGTAGCCTGCGTGAATGAAATCCTCGGCGGCACGAATCGCCAGATTGTCCATCATCTCCAGCCCGCCGGGGATGATGCCCGCGGCGATGATATCGGCCACCGCGCGCCCGGCCTTTTCCACTGAATCGAACGCCGCCAGCAGCACCTTGGCCACTTGTGGTCTGGGCAACAGCTTGACCGTGACTTCGGTAATGACGCCGAGCATGCCTTCGGAGCCGGTGAACAGTGCCAGCAGGTCGAAGCCCGGCGAGTCCAGCGTGTCGCTGCCCAGCGTCATCGGCTCGCCTTCCACCGTCAGGATCTCGACCTTGAGCAGGTTATGCACGGTCAGCCCGTATTTGAGGCAATGCACGCCACCGGCATTTTCCGCCACATTGCCGCCGATGGAGCACGCGATTTGCGAGGACGGGTCCGGCGCGTAATACAGGCCGTGGGGCGCTGCCGCCTGGGAAATGGCCAGGTTGCGCACGCCGGGCTGAACCCGCGCCAAGCGCGCGGAGGGATCTATATCGAGGATCTGGTTAAAACGCGCCATGACCAGCAGCACGCCTTGTTCCAGCGGCAATGCGCCTCCCGACAGCCCGGTGCCCGCCCCGCGAGCGACCACCGGTACGCGACGTGCGTGGCACAGCCTGAGCAGCGTCTGTACTTCTTCCACATGCCGCGGCAATGCCACCAGCATCGGTGTGGTGCGATAGGCCGACAACCCGTCGCACTCATAAGGCCGCAGCTCTTCGGGACGATGCAGGATGTCCAGGTCGGGCAACTGCTGTTGCAGCGCCTGCAACAGCAGCTGCTTGTCGACGGCGGGCAGCACGCCGTCGATGCGTTCGTCGTACAGAATGTTCATCAAGCCACCCTGGGTTGTTTTTGTCGGGTTAATGCATCCTAGCTCATTCGCTGCGAGGCTTGAGTTGACAGCGAGGGTCCGATCCCGCAATTTACGCATGACGTAATAGGTTTACGAAAATAAAAAACACCGCATCCATGCGAATATTTACCTGCTACCCCAGTTGTACGCAGCGCATCGTTACCGCGTAGGCCCGACTGCATTCGTGCGTATTCAGCGGGTCGAGCATCTGGCCCGGCAGCCCTCGGTCTTTTACCAGGCACACCCTGATGCACAATCGGATAAGCCGGAGTAGGCTGCCCTCATGAAGATTCTTGGTCTGCAACTGATATTCGGTGATTTTCTCGCACGCAGCGTGCGAGGCATCCCGTGTGCGCCGCCCGCAGGACAGTGATTGCCAGGGTTACCCACTCTCACTTTCCTGCAAGGAGCCAGTCATGGCTGATCTCTACGAAAACCCCATGGGCCTGATGGGCTTTGAATTCATCGAATTCGCATCACCGACGCCCAACAGCCTTGAGCCTGTGTTTCAGATGATGGGCTTCACCAAAGTCGCAACGCACCGCTCCAAGGACGTGTCCCTGTTCCGTCAGGGCGCAATCAACCTGATCCTCAACAACGAACCGCACAGCCTGGCATCGTACTTTGCCGCCGAGCATGGTCCTTCGGTATGCGGTATGGCGTTCCGCGTGAAAGATGCGCAGAAGGCCTATAACCGGGCACTGGAACTGGGCGCACAACCGCTGGAAATCGCTACCGGGCCCATGGAATTGCGCCTGCCCGCGATCAAGGGCATCGGTGGCGCGCCGTTGTATCTGATCGACCGCTTCGGCGAGGGCACGTCGATCTACGACATCGATTTCAACTTCATCGAAGGCGTTGACCGCCATCCGGTCGGTGCCGGTCTGAAATTCATCGATCACCTGACCCACAACGTGTACCGCGGACGCATGGCGTATTGGGCCGGTTTCTATGAAAAGCTGTTCAATTTCCGCGAGCTGCGTTACTTCGACATCAAGGGCGAATACACCGGCCTGACCTCCAAAGCCATGACCGCCCCGGACGGCATGATCCGCATTCCGCTGAACGAAGAGTCGTCCAGGGGCGCGGGTCAGATCGAAGAGTTTTTGATGCAGTTCAATGGCGAAGGCATTCAGCACGTGGCGTTCTTTACCGATGACCTGATCAAGACCTGGGACGCGCTGAAAGCAACCGGCATGCGCTTCATGACCGCGCCACCCGACACCTACTACGAGATGCTGCAAGGCCGCCTGCCCGATCACGGTGAGCCGGAGGCCGAGCTCAAGTCACGCGGTATTCTGCTCGATGGTTCTTCCGAAGGGGGCGAGCGTCGTTTGCTGTTGCAGATATTCTCCGCAACGCTGATGGGCCCGGTGTTTTTCGAATTCATTCAGCGCAAAGGCGATGACGGGTTTGGCGAAGGCAACTTCAAGGCACTGTTTGAATCCATCGAACGCGACCAGATTCAGCGTGGTGTCCTGACGCCGGACTGAGCAATCATAAAAAGCGTCCGTCTTGCGCGATCAGACGAGCCTGCCCAGGCTCGTTCTGAGTCATTTGTGCTTGAGCACGTCAGCTTGCCGGTTGTGAGAAGAGATATAGCGCTCGGTGAAGTCATGCGCCGGCATGGGGCGACCATACAGATAGCCTTGGCCTTCGTCGCACACATAATGGCGCATCAGACTTTCCTGCTCACGGGTTTCTATGCCTTCTGCCGTGACCTGAAGATTGAAGCCGTTTGCCAGCCTGACAACGGCCTCGACGATGACTTCGTCTTTTTTGCTGCGCTCCACGCCACTTACGAATGAGCGGTCAATCTTCAGTCGTGTCACCGGATAGTCTTTCAGCAGGCTCAGGGACGCATAGCCGGTACCGAAATCGTCGAACGCGATGCCCACACCCAACGAGCGAAGGTGACGCAGCGGTTCCATAATGCGCTGCTCGTTTCGCAAGATGATGTTTTCCGTGATCTCCAGTTCGAGTGAGTGTGCAGGCAAGGAAAAGTCTTCAAGCGCACTTTCAACCATTTCGGCAAAGTCGCGCATGCGAAACTGCGCGGCGAACAGGTTGACGCCGATGCGGAATTCCTCGCAGCCGGTATTTCGCCATTTCGCTGCCTGCTCACAGGCTGAACGCAGTATCCATTCGCCCACCGGCACCGCAAGCAGGCCTGCTTCCAGTGCGGGCAGAAAAACCGCCGGGGACACGACGCCCAGTGTCGGATGGTTCCAGCGTATAAGGGCTTCGGCTCCGGTGATACGACCGTCCGCAAGTCGTACCTGAGGTTGGTAGTAAAGCTCGAACTCTTTGTTGGCCCATGCCTGACGCATCGATGAGCTGAGCGCTCCTCTTCTTGAAGCGGTCTGTCGATGCTCGGAGGTGAAGGTGCGAACCAGGGAGCGGCCGTCAGACTTGGCCTGGTAGAGCGCCAGATCCGCATTGCCGAGCATTTGCTCATCGTCGTAATCAGCGCCAGACCTTACGGAGACGCCGATGCTGGCGCCGATGTAGATTGAATTGTCTTCAAACTCTATCGGTTCCTCGATGACCGCGATGAGCGCCAGGCCCAGCTTGATCGCCTTGTCAGGGTCTGCGGTGTCGGACAGGAACACGACAAACTCATCGCCGCCCAGACGCGAGACCATATGGCAGGCCGGTACGTGTTCGCGAAGACGGTGAGAGGTCACCTTGAGCACAAAATCACCTGCAGCGTGGCCCAACGTGTCGTTGACGTCCTTGAAGCCGTCCAGATCGATCAGCAGGATGGCTGCTGACAGCTGCGCGTCGCACGCCTCTTTGATCCGCCTTTTGAGTGTCGATCGATTGGCAAGTCCGGTCAGGTGATCGTATTCGGCCGCATGCTTGAGTAATTTGTCCGCCTCGACACGCTGGGTGATGTCCCGAATGATTGCTCCGAATTGTGGCTCGCCGGCATACGTCCATTGTGAGAGCGAGAGCTCGATGGGGAGGGTGTGACCGTCGCGATGGATGGCCGTCAGGTTGATGGATTTTCCGATAATGGAGGCCGGGCCACCCGCAGCAACCCTCGATAAACCTGCATGGTGCCTGGAGCGCATTTCGGGCGGAATAATGATGTCGAGAGGCTTGCCCATGGCGTCCTCGGATCGATGCCCGAAAATGAGTTCGGCCGAGTTGTTCCATGAGATGATCCGGTTTTTGCTGTCCGAGCAGATGATCGCGTCGGGTGAAGTCGAGGTGATATTCATGAAGCGGGTGTGGCTGTCTTCATTCTCGAGCGTGAGCCGACGCAACTCCATTCTCTCGATGACCATGACCGCCAGGTCCTGGAGAACCCGCTGATCTCGCTCCGAGAAAGTCTCCCGAGGTTTATTGTCGATCAGGCACAGGCTGCCCAGCACATGACCGCTGGCGGTTATCAGCGGCGCCCCGGCATAAAAGCGAATATGGGGAGCGCCGACTACCAAGGCGTTTGAGCTGAACCGCTCATCCTGCAATGCATCAGGCACCAGAAAAACGTTACGGCCCATGAGCGCAAAATTGCAGAATGAGACGTCGCGGCCCGTTTCGCAGACATCGAGGCCAACGCGCGCCTTGAAGAATTGCCGGTCGCGATGAACCAGAGAGATCAGCACAATGGGCACATCGAAAATCCGCGATGCCATTTGCACGATCTGATCGTATTCGTGCTCAGGTGGGGTATCCATCAACGAAAAGGCATTCAAGATACGAATACGTTCTTCGTCATCATCGCTGACTGGGTAACTATTCATTTGAGGCCATCGCTAAACGCTGATCGCACGCGAGACACGAAGCGATCGATGGGTAACGCCGCTGTGTCGGCACCGATGGAGGTACCCTGCCAGCATGCGCTTGCGCCACGCCGGAAAAGGAAAGTCAGATACATGCAGCACCTCTCGCGGTAGCGTCTCGATAGCTGTCCAAGGCAGCTTAGAAGCTATATCGTCAAAAAGCCGGATACCTGTAACAACTTCTCAAGCAACTAGCGTGGCGGGTATGGATCCAACTAAGGCCAGTATTACCCGATCGTAACGAAGTGTTCAGGTTTGGCGTCGCAAGGGTATGGAAACTGCATAGCGGTTTTCACTGCCAATTTGATGACGACCCTATGCAGCGGCTTTTCTCTATTTCGACGAGGCTTGCACCTTCGGCGCTCAGCAAGGCGTTGATCGGTTTCATTGCCCTTGTCTGTCTATCGTTGATCCTGGCCACCGCCTGGCAGATGAACCAATCCAAGCTCGAGCGCGTCGCCACTGCCAGGATTGCGGTGTCCAATATCGTGCTTGCTGCTGAACAGCAGGCTCAGGACACCCTGCAGCAGGCTGACAATACGCTGCGTGACCTTGCCGAGCGGGTTGAGCAAGATGGCGCCGCAGGCGAGCAGCAAAGCCGCTTGACCAGACTGATGGCTCAAGACCTGGTCAACGTCAAAGGGCTTCAGGGGCTGTTCATCTACGATGCTCAAGGCAACTGGGTCGCCAATTCCTTTGCCAAGGGCGTGCAGACCAGGAACAACGAAGACCGCGCCTACTTCATTTACCACCGCGACAACCCTGACCCGTCCATTCATGTAGGGTCCATTGTTGAAAGCCGCAATACAGGGGACATGGTCATCCCGGTCAGTCGGCGTATCAATGCGGCGGATGGCAGTTTTGCAGGCGTTGCCCTGGCCACCGTGCCGGTGGCTTATTTCCAGGCGTTTTTCCAGCGTATGGATGTGGACGACAAGGGCGTGATCTTCCTCGCTCTGAACAATGGCGACCTGCTCGCGCGGCGGCCCACATTAACCGCACTGATGACCACCAATGTAGCCAAGGGCGATATCTTCACTCGCTATCTGCCGTACAGCGACAGCGGCACCGCGGTGATCAACTCCGTGGTGGATGGGGTGGAAAGGGTATACGCCTATCGGCGCGTGTCCGGATTACCCATCGTCGCCGCTGCCGGTATCTCCAGTGAGCATGTGTTCGCGCCCTGGTGGGCCTATGCACAGCGGTCCATGACCATCACCGGCATCATTATCCTGGCGCTGGTCTTTCTGGGCGTGCTGTTGTACCGACAAATCCAGCAGTTGATCACGGCAGAGGGTGAACTGAATATCGCCAGGAACGACCTGGAGATCATCGCTCACACGGACAGCCTGACGCACCTGGCCAATCGACGTTGCTTCGATACGGCCTTGCAGCAGGAGTGGGGGCGGGCGAGCCGGAATGATGTAACCATCGCGATCATCTTGCTGGATATCGACTGGTTCAAACAATACAACGACACCTACGGCCATCTGCAGGGTGACGACTGCCTGAGGCAAGTGGCGGGGCTGATTGGCAACAGTCTCGACCGGTCTGGGGATATGGCTGCACGTTACGGCGGCGAAGAGTTTGTCATTCTGTTGCCTGAAACCGACCTGTCAGGGGCGCTGAAACTTGCGGAAAAGATCAGATCATCCATTGAAGCCAGTTGTATAGAGCACTCGTCCAGCCCGCTGGGCAGGCTGAGCATCAGCTCGGGCGTGGTGGCGGTCAACGCGGCAGAGAAGAATCGGCATACTGCTGCGCTGGAGGAAGCGGATCGACTCCTTTACCTGGCCAAAACCAAAGGCCGCAACCGCGTCGAAGGTCGCTTGATTCAAGGGTGGCAAGCAGATAGTCATTTTGCCAGGGTATCCACAGCGTCCACTCGATAGTCGAGCGTCATGGATCTGTACCTGCACAGGGTTGCTATCAATATGTTCGGCAAACCAACGTATGTCGCCGCAGGCGCAACGTCAGTCTGACGGACGGCTACCTCCCATGCGCTCGCTGATTGTCACCGCCGTTTGCAAAAGCCTTCTGGCCGCCAGACTCTGCGTCTCGTCGTTCAACACCGATCCCGGTCCGACGACCGTGATCACGCCCACCAGCTTGTTACCCATGGCGAATAGCGGTGACGAGGCTGCGTTGATACCCGGCATCAGCAAGCCCTGAATCTGGTGCACGCCAGTGGTGCGAATCTGCTCGACATGCTGCTCGACCTCACGCAACTGGCTGGCGCTCAGCAACGGCACTTCCTGCTCGCGAAGCGCAGCGGTTTCGCGCCCGTTCAGAAAACTGTCGAACACCAGGCCGGTGGACGAGCCAAGCAGCGGCAGCACCGAACCGATCTGCGTGACCAGCGTCACCGCACCCATCGAGGGCTCGACGTACACCACGGTCGGCCCCTTGTTGCCCCATACCGCCAGAAAGCAGGTCTGATTCAACTCGTCGCGCAAGCTGGCCAGCCAGGGGGCCGACACTTTGAGGACATCCAGCTTGCCGAGCGAGGCCAGCCCGACCTGCAACGCCTCGCGCCCCAGCCCATAGTGATTGTTGACAGCATCCTGTTCGGCAAAGCCACTGGCAATCAGCGCCTGCAGATAACGATGGACCTTGCTGGCGGGCATGCCCAGGTGTTCGGCCAGTCTCGACAGGGACGTGGCAGGGGAGAGTTCAGCGAGCGCCTTGAGCACGCCCAGCCCGACTTCGGCGGCCTGGACCTTTTGCGGGCGTCCGCCTGCGGGGCTTTCGGTTTGCTGGGTCATGGGGTGTTGTGCGCCGATCGGGAAAGGCAGCTTTATAGCTTGACCGGCTGGCAAACTCAAATTACGTTATGCGTAATCGCTTTACGTAAAATAATGTTTCGTCCTGTCTCTGCCCGACCCCATGACAACAAGAGGTCCAGATGGCTATCCACTCCAGTTCCGACGCATTGGTTTATCAGTCGGGCTTCGGCAACCAGTTCAGCAGCGAGGCGCTGCCCGGTGCGCTGCCCGTTGGCCAGAATTCGCCGCAGAAGCATCCGCTGGGTCTGTATGCCGAGCAGTTCTCGGGCACCGCTTTTACGGTCGCGCGCAGTGAAGCCCGACGTACCTGGCTGTATCGGATCAAGCCATCGGCAGCCCATCCGCGTTATCAGCGCATGGATCGGCAGATCGCCGGTCAGGAGCAGGGGCCGATCAACCCCAATCGGTTGCGCTGGAATGCCTTCGACATCCCGGCGGCACCGACTGATTTCATCGACGGTCTCATCCCCCTCGCCAGCACCTCGGCGGCGGAGCAGGCCGAGGGTGTCAGCGTTTACCTGTACACCGCCAACACCTCCATGCAGCGAGCGTTCTTTAGTGCGGATGGCGAATGGCTGGTGGTGCCGCAGCAGGGCCGACTCAGAATCGTCACCGAACTGGGCTTGCTGGACATCGAACCCCTGGAAATCGCCGTCTTGCCGCGAGGTTTGAAGTTCTGCGTCCAACTGCTCGACAGCAGCGCTCGTGGGTACCTCTGCGAGAATCACGGTTGCGCCTTGCGCCTCCCGGAACTGGGCCCGATCGGCAGCAACGGGCTGGCTAATTCACGTGATTTTCTGAGCCCGGTCGCCTGGTTCGAAGACAGTCGCCAGCCAATGCAACTGGTGCAGAAGTTCCTCGGCGAACTGTGGTCGACGCAACTGGAGCATTCACCGTTCGACGTGGTGGGCTGGCACGGCAACAACGTTCCGTACAAATACGACCTGCGGCGTTTCAACACCCTCGGGACGGTCAGCTACGATCACCCGGACCCGTCGATTTTCACCGTGTTGACCTCACCGGGGGCTATTCACGGCCAGGCCAATATCGATTTCGTGATTTTTCCGCCGCGCTGGATGGTGGCGGAAAACACCTTCCGCCCGCCGTGGTTCCACCGCAACCTGATGAACGAATTCATGGGCCTGATCGACGGCGCGTACGATGCCAAAGCCGAAGGCTTCATGCCCGGTGGCGCTTCGCTGCACAATTGCATGAGTGCGCATGGCCCCGATAATGTCACCGCCGAAAAGGCCATTGCCGCGGAGCTGAAACCGCACAGGATCGACAACACCATGGCCTTCATGTTCGAGACCGGCAAGGTGTTGCGCCCCAGTCGTCACGCGCTCGACTGCCCGCAACTGCAAACCGATTACGATGCCTGCTGGAAGGGCATGGCCAGGACGTTTACCCAGGAGCCACGCTGATGACTACCGCGCTCAATCGTCGTAGCTGGGTCGAATCTGCCAACGGGCATGCCGATTTCCCCCTGCAGAACCTGCCGATTGGCGTGTTCAGCCATGGCCAGACCGCTCCGCGTGGTGGGGTGGCCATCGGCGACAGGATTTTCGATCTGCGCGTGGCAACAGAGTCCGGGGTGTTTCAGGGGCAGGCCGCCGAAGTAGCTGAAATTGCCAGCCGCGACCAGCTCAATGATTTTCTTGCGCTGGGTGCCGCTGCCCGACGGGCGTTGCGCGCCGCCTTGTTGCAGTTGCTCGATGAAAACAGTCCACAGCGTGACAGGCTACAGGGCGTTGGCGGTTTGTTGCTGCCGATGAGCGAGTGCACGTTGCACATGCCGGCTCGGGTGGGTGATTACTCGGACTTTTACGTCGGTATTCATCATGCACTGAATGTCGGCAAGCTGTTCCGCCCGGACAACCCACTGCTGCCCAACTACAAGTACGTGCCGATCGGCTATCACGGCAGAGCGTCGACATTGTGTCCCTCCGGTACGACGGTGCGGCGGCCCAACGGGCAAACCCTGGTGCCAGGCCAGGAGGTTCCCGTTTTCGGTCCCTGCAAACGCCTCGATTACGAGCTGGAGTTGGGGGTCTGGATCGGGCCGGGGAATGCCCAGGGCGAGGCCATCGGGATCGATCAGGCTGCCGAACACATCGCCGGGTTGTGCCTGCTCAACGACTGGTCGGCGCGTGACATACAGGCATGGGAATACCAACCATTGGGACCGTTTCTGTCCAAGAGCTTTGCCACGACGATCTCGCCCTGGGTGGTAACCTCCGAAGCACTTGAGCCGTTTCGTCGCGCGCAACCGCCGCGTCCGGAAGGCGATCCGCAACCGTTGGCGTATCTGCTGGATGACCACGATCAGCAGCGCGGGGCGCTGGATATCGAGCTGGAAGTGCTGCTGCTGACTGCACAGATGAAAGCCGACGGGCTGGCGCCTCATCGGTTAGGTCTGAGCAACGCGCTGAACATGTACTGGACAGTGGCGCAGATGGTTGCGCATCACAGCGTCAACGGCTGCAAGTTGCAACCGGGAGACCTGCTCGGCACCGGTACGTTGTCCGGCCCCCAGGAAGGTCAGTACGGCAGCCTGCTGGAGATGACCGCAGGCGGCAAGCAACCGGTGACCTTGCCTAATGGCGAAACGCGAATGTTCCTGCAGCGGGGCGACGAGGTGATTCTGCGTGCCCGTTGTCATCGCGAAGGGCACGTCTCGATTGGCTTCGGCGAGTGCCGGGGCGTTGTGCTCGACTGAAAATAACGTGTCCGGCTGCTTCAGCGGGCTATTTCGTACCAGCCGAGAAACATGTCCAGCGTCGATTCGACCACCGTGTGCTGCTCCTCGGGGGTAAGCAATGCCGCACTGAAGGTCACCTGCGGCCAGAACGCGAACGACTTGAGCAACGCATGCATTTGCGTCGCGGCAAAGGCCGGGTCGACCGGTTTCAGACGGCCGTCCTTCTGCGCGGCGCGAATCCAGACGCTGAAGGTTTCTTCTCGTTCATTGATACGCGCCATCCACACCTGCGCCCGCTCGGGCGAGTGAATGGTTGCGCCGACCACCACGCGAGCCAGGTCGAGAAAGTGGCTGTTGGTCAGGTTGCGCATCTTGCCCCAGAGCAATTCCCGCAACTGCTCGCGCAGGCCGATCTGCGGATGAAAAACCACTTCGGCCTGCGGCGGGGCGCAGCTCCAGAGGCGCTGCAGCATCTCGGCGAACAGTTCTTCCTTGCTGGGGAAGTGGTTATAGACCGTACGTTTGGAAACCTCGGCCCGCGCGGCGATCCGGTCCATGCTGGTGATCTCGAAGCCACGATCGCCGAATTCGGCGATAGCCGCCTGGACGATGGATTCGCGTTTCTGATCGGTGAGGCGCATGGGTTCGGTCATAGGTTCGCTTCAAACGTGCGTTTAGAGAAAATTACACTCAGCAGTTTACTTGTCGCCAAGGATCATGCAAGCTTAAAACTACACCGTGTAGTGTAAAACACTGTTACATATTTTCCCTCGGACATCCTGCAACAGGATCATGTACGAAGTATGCACGGCTGGAGCCTCAACCTGCCCCCAGGAGTCAGCGAACCATGGCCTCGACGCATCAGAAAAAGGACTCTTCTTCACTGCCTGTCTTGTCCCGTCACGAAGGGCGATACCGCAATCACGCCACCATGAAGCCATCGAGTCTGCTGCGCACGCTCGGTATTTTCTGGGATCAGGCGTTCAACAAGCCCAAGGACACACGCCCGGCAGGCGACATTCCGGTACAGCCGCTGTCGCGTCAGCAATTGCTGGCTGCACCGAACAACACTGTGTATCGCCTGGGGCACTCGACCGTTCTGCTCAAACTGCGCGACCAGTTCTGGCTGACCGACCCCGTGTTTGCCGAGCGTGCCTCGCCCGTGCAGTGGGCGGGCCCGCAGCGCTTTCATCAGCCGCCGATCAGCCTCGAAGAATTGCCACCGATCACAGCGGTGATCCTTTCGCACAACCATTACGACCACCTCGATCGCATGGCGATCAAGGCGCTGACCGAAAAGACCGAGCATTTTCTGGCGCCGCTTGGCGTGGGCGATACGTTGATCGAGTGGGGCGTGCCTGCGCACAAGGTGCGTCAACTGGACTGGTGGCAGTCCACCGAGGTGGCGGGAATCGAGTTCGTCGCCACACCCTCACAGCATTTCTCCGGGCGCACGCTGCTCGACAGCAACCGCACCTTGTGGGCGTCCTGGGTGATGATCGATGGCGATCAGCGGATCTTCTTCAGTGGCGACAGCGGTTACTTCGATGGCTTTAAAACCATCGGCGAGCAATACGGACCGTTTGACCTGACCCTGATGGAAACCGGCGCCTACAACGTCGAGTGGCCCGATGTGCACATGCAGCCCGAGCAGACGCTGCAGGCGCACCTGGACCTGCGCGGTCGCTGGTTGCTGCCGATCCACAATGGCACCTTCGACCTGTCGATGCATGCCTGGCACGAGCCGTTCGATCGCATTCTGGCTCTGGCTTGGGAGCAGAATGTCTCGATCACTACGCCGATGATGGGCCAGCCGTTCTATGTGCAGTACCCGTGTCGCGGTCTGACCTGGTGGTTGGCCGTGGATGAGGTGGTTGAGGTGGTTGAGGTGGTTGAGTCTGAAGCTGAAGCCGCCCAGCCGGAGGCCGCAGAATCCTGCAGTTGCCGTCGCCAGAACGCCTGAAAACCATCTTTGGCAACGGTGAACTGATTTTTAAATAGCATGGCCCAGATTTTGATTTGTCACTTGAGCACGCGCCCGGCCTAATCGTGACCATCAATAGCGATGGTGACGGTATGCAGATGCGTGGTTCGGCGGTTCAGAATATGGGGTTGATGATCAGTGTCCTGTTGGTGGCGCTGAACCTGCGCCCGTCGATGGCTGCGGTCGGTCCATTGCTGGTGGCGATTCGGCTGGACGTTCCGCTCGGTTTCGGAACGGCGTCGTTGCTGACCATGTTGCCGGTCATGAGCATGGGACTGGCGATGTTTTTCGGCATGGGCATCGCTCGTTACCTGGGATCGTATCGCAGCATCCTGCTTTCACTGGTGCTAATCGGTTTGGCAACCGTGGCGCGTCTGTTTCTCGATTCTGCTGCTGAACTGATCCTCAGCGCTGTGCTGGCGGGGCTGGGTATCGCCTTGATTCAGGCGCTGATGCCTGCGTTGATCAAATCGCGTTTCAAGGCCAACGTGTCCCTGTGCATGGGATTTTATGTGACCGCGATTATGGGTGGCGCCGCGTTGGCTGCTTCATTCAGCCCTCTGGTGATGGACAGCAGTGGCAGTTGGCGCGTCGGCCTGGCGGTCTGGTCGCTACTGGTTCTTCTGGCGATGTGCTTCTGGTTTGCCCAGCGGCACGCTTTGCAGTCCGACGCGTCAACCGCTGCAGGGCACCGGCAGACTTTTTTTCACATGCCTCGGGCCTGGATGCTGGGGATTTTCTTCGGCCTTGGCACGGCGTCCTATACCTGCGTGTTGGCCTGGCTGGCGCCGTATTATCTGGAGAATGGCTGGAGTGAGCAGAGTGCAGGGCTGCTGCTGGGCTTTCTGACCCTGATGGAGGTCGTATCGGGTCTGCTGGCTCCGGCGCTGGCCAACCGCAGTCGCGATAAGCGCATGGCGCTGGTTGTGCTGCTGACGTTTATGATGATTGGCTTTGCCGGGCTGATTCTGATGCCGCAACAGATGGGCCTGCTGTGGACAGGCCTGCTGGGGTTGGGGATTGGCGGTCTTTTTCCGCTGAGCCTGATCGTGTCCATGGATCATTTCGATGATCCACAACAGGCGGGTGGCCTGACGGCATTCGTGCAGGGCGTGGGTTATCTGATCGCCAGCCTGTCGCCGCTGCTTGCCGGCGTCATTCGTGACCTGACGGGCAGCTTTGCGGGTGCATGGTGGTCACTGATGGCGTTGGTCGCGATCATGCTGTTGATGGTGGTGCGACTCGATCCCCGACGTTATGCTGATCATCTGCGCAACGCACTCGACGAACCTGTCATCACTGGCAGGGAGGCGGCATGATTGCATTTTGATGCTATCTTGTGCGCGTTGACCTGACCGCCCGGTCACAGCGCCAGCGAGATACCTTGATGCTTAACAGTAATGCCCTGAGAAAGCTGGACATGCAGGACCTGATGGTCTTTGTCTCGGTGTATGAGCAGCGCAACCTGACCCTGGTCGCGGAAGCGTTGCATGTCAGCCAGTCGACGGTCAGTTACTGCCTGAAAAAGCTGCGTGCGAACTTCGAGGACGATCTGTTCATCTGCACCCGCAACGGCATGCGTCCGACCCGCAAGGCGCTGGCCATGCACGACCATGTGCAGCAGATTCTCCGCTCGGTCAATCTGTGCCATAACGGCCTCGATCTGTTCGACCCGACTCGTGCACAGACCACCTTCACGGTCTGTGCCCCTGAGTATTTCGAGCTGCTGGTATTGCCGCATTTGCTGCGTGACTTCGCTGCCGCCGGTTGCTCGGTGACGGTCAATGTGCAAAAGCTTGAAAAGCAGTTGCCTGCCGAGCAATTGAATGATGGCCTGTTTGACCTTGCCCTGTGCTTCGGGCCTGGTTTTCACCGAGTCCCGGACAGCCTGATTTCGCAGGTGTTGATGGAGGATGATCTGGTGTGCGTCATGGACTCCAGGTTCGCGCCGCTCAGCGCCCTGATCGACCTGCAAACCTTTATCCAGCACCGCCATGTCTACCCGACGCCGTGGACGTCCGATACCAACATGGTGGATGGCTGGCTGCAGCGGCAGGGGCTTGAGCGCAATATCGTCGCACGGGCCAACAGCTACCGCGCAGCCTTGCAGTTGCTGGAAGGCACCGATTTCATGCTGGTGCTGCCACGCCGTATTCAAACGCTGCTGGGTAATGAACTGTGGATTTCCGTATTCGAACTGCCGCCTGACCTGCTTGGCTTCAGTCTGGACATGCTATGGAGCGCCCAGGCGGATCGAGACGAAGCCAGTGGCTGGCTGCGTGAACAAGTCGTGAAGGTGTGTGCCGAACGCGGCTTGCTCTGACGCGGTATCAGTTGCCGGACTTGTCTTTCTGCGGGTCGGGCGAGGTGGCGGGTCGGGCCTGTTCACCCTGCTGATTGAGCTGTTTGTTTTTCTCGCCCACTTTGCCGGCGTTTTCAGGCTTGTGATCGAGGTCTTCGCGTTTGGATTCATCAGCCATGACCGTATTCCTTATTGTCGGGGGGTGTGGTTATTGGTCAGTGTGGCAGGTGCAAGATTCGATTTAAATGACGCGCGGTCCGTTGCCCGATGCTGATAGCGTCGGACGCCGAACCGCGCAGATCGATCAGCTCAGCAGAGTGATCAGGTCTTTGGCGGCCTGCGCAGAGCTGGCCGGGTTCTGGCCGGTCACCAGTTTGCCGTCGGTCAGCACGTAGACGCCCCAGTCGTCGCCCTTGGAATAGTCACCGCCCAGTTGCTTGAGCGTGTCTTCGACCAGAAAAGGCACAACCTTGGTCAGGCCGACCGCTTCTTCTTCACTGTTGGTGAAGCCTGTGACGCGGCGGCCTTTGACCAGCGGCTGGCCGTCCGGCGCTTTTACGTGACGCAATACGCCAGGTGCGTGGCAGACCATCCCGTGTGGCTTGTCTGCCTTGGCAAAGGCCTCGATCAGCGCGATGGAGTCCTTGTCTTCAGCCAGGTCCCACAGCGGGCCGTGACCGCCCGGATAGAACACAGCATCGAAATCGGCAGCATTGACGCCAGACAGAAGGCCGGTGTTAGCGAGCGCTTTCTGTGCATCAGCATCTTTGGAGAAGCGCTTGGTGTCTTCGGTCTGAGCGTCGGGCTCGTCGCTTTTCGGGTCCAGCGGTGGTTGACCGCCTTTCGGAGAAACCAGCGTAATGTCGGCACCGGCCTCTTTGAACGCGTAATACGGCGCAACGAACTCTTCGAGCCAGAAACCGGTTTTCTTGCCGGTGTCGCCCAGTTGGTCATGGGATGTCAAAACCATCAGGATTTTCATGTGCGTGCTCGTCTTCGAGGGGTTGAGAGGGTGTAGACAGGCGAAAACCTCAAGTGTTGTGAGAATTTTTTACCTCCGGAACGAGCAGGGCCGGATGTCGACACAATGGCTTGCGTCGACATCCGGCCCTGCTTCACCGCTGCGTTGGAGAAACGTCAGATGATGATCATTGCTCTTTGGTCAGGTCCACTAACGGCTCTTTGCGCACTTCGGTCTCGCGACCGTCCTGAATGTGCTTGACCTGTCCAAGGGCTTTGTCGACCGCGTCTTTGTCAGCCAGCAGGCTGTAACTGATCTGGAACTGACGTTGCTCTTTCGGGGCAATGGTTGGCACCAGATTCAGCGGGCGCTGGAAGCGGCGGTTGTAGGAGAAGCTGGTCCCCGGTTCCAGCCCGGTGACGTAGCCCTGGCCTTTGGTGTCGGTGTTTTTCCACAGCGAGAACACCGGCAACTGCTTGGTATTGAAACCGACCGACACGCCCAGGCTGCCAGCCTTGTTGTGCAGCACGGTCAGCGTGTCACCCTTGGCATCACCGTAGGGCACGATGTTGTAGACCGTCTCGTCGTAATCCGGCGTCGGTGCGCGGTAGGTCTGCCAGTCGCCGAGATCACCCTTGGCTTTGTCGTTGAACGGGGAGACCTGCTTGATCGGCGCTTCGAAACGCGCCCCTTGCTCAAGGAACGGCGTGCTGAAGTTGCTGTGGTACAGCGCCTGGTATTCCTTCGGATAGTCGCCATTGTTGGTCAGCGTATCGTTGAGCGAAAAGCTTGTGCTGCCTGGCTCGGTGACCAGTTCGGTCTGCACCGAGAAGTCGACCTTCTTGAACGCCTGCTCCTTCAATTCGCCCTTGAGGCGGATTGCGTACGGCGGTTTTTCGTCGATCTGCAGTGTCACCTTGCTCGCCGGAATGTTGGCGGCACGGCCGTGCAGGGTCAGCAACTCGCCGTTGTCCATCCCCGGATGGCCCACCCACTCGTAGCCGCAGCGAGCTACCAACTCGTTGAAACCTTCCAGCCAGCCCAGGCCGCCGCGGCCATTAAGCTCGATGAAGGCCGGATTGACCACGTCCTTGACCGGCGAGTCCCAGCCCATGCGCACATCGCCGACTGACGCCTGCAGCACATTCATGCCACGGGTCGGGACGACTGACAGCTTCATCGTGCCATTGTCGATATCGATGATGCTCACGCCCTCCTGACGACCGCCATGCAGCGTACGCATCGTGACAGTGAACGGCTTGTCGGTCTTGACGCCCAGTTGCTGACTAGTGATCTGCTGATTCTGCGCAGCCTTGTCGGTGTCGAGCAGCACGTAATCCCAGGCAAACACACTGGAAGCGGCTGTAAGAGCACCGAGGCCTACGAGCAGAGGAAGGGATTTCATGGTGGTGGTCCTTCTGTAATTATTGGAATTATGGTGTTGCCTATCATCTGAACAGCTATTTAACGCCGAGTTAAACGATTCAGCAATGGGCTGAGTCCGGGCAAAGCACTTTTCAACCACAATGGCACTGACGGCACAGAGTGTGAGGTTACTTTAGCCTCATCAAAATCACTCGCTGATGGTCGAAAAGGAGGCCTGAGTCGAACCCCAGTCCACCTGAAATCGCAGAACCGCTGTGTGACGCAGAGCGTCACGAACTGCATTCCCACGCGCAGCGCTCAGCGTTATACACACGTTCTAGAATGCCCGGAATAAAGGACTTACAGGCTTCTGCCCGAAGGGCGTGGAAGTGAGCCGGGTGACGCTTCGCTTGTTCGCGAAGACGGTGTTTCAGTCGATGTATTTTCGGCGATTATACAGCCCCCTTCGCGAACAAGTTCGCTCCCACGGCCTTCGGCCAGAATCAAAAGCAGACTTGTGTATAACGATGAGTAACGAGAGGTGCCTCGGTCAAACATAACCAGGCAGTTAAAGCACCGCTCATTGAGAGTCAGGTGACTGCCCCGGAACCTGATCGAGCCCAAGCTGCCCGGCTGCCGCCTCACCCAGCAACCGCTCGATCTGCGCATGCTCCCAGCCACTGAGCAAACTTACCGGATCAGTGCGCAGCCAGCTTTCGAACGAGCCTTCCCGACCCAGCGGACAGCGGCACGCCCGACAGCGGGTCGGGCTGCCCTCGGTGACTTCCAGCGTCAGCAGCCAGCCGTCGATGTCCACCTGTTGCAGCCCGAAGCCGGAGGGCGTGCCGGTAAACTTCAGCGACCGTGTACCCATCGCAGCATCCCGCAGTTGCTGATACACCTCACGAGTCGTCAAAGCTTTCACAGGCATCACCCAATTCCATTTTGCTGAGTAAAGCACGATTCCGAATCGTGCCGGTTAAAGCAGACATGCGGGGCAGATATATTAAAACGTCGACGGCGCACCAAACAGGCTTTCGATCTCGGGCCGGGTCTGGTTGATCGCACCCAATTGACGAATCAGCTCTGCCTGCCTGCTGCCACGCACACCAGCAGTGGTCATCAGCGCATCGCGTACGTAGGTGTAGACACCGCTGACACCGAACGGCGTGATGTAGCGAACATGCTTGCTGATGCCTTGAGTAATCGTCTTGAACTGCTCACTGGCATAGTAGGTCCGGCGCGTCCAGGCCGATTCGAACACCAACTCCATCATGACAATATTCAGGCGCGACGCTTCGACCTCATGATTAACATCCGGCGCAGGCGGTGCAGGCTTGGCGTTATCGTAAGGTTGTGCGAGGTGCAGGCGCAGTTTCAGCACGGCATCGGAACTCGCCATGTCACTGGCGAGTTGCTCAATGGCTTTTCGGGCTGCAGGCAGGTCAGCGCTGGCGAGATGAAAGTGCAGATGCATCTTGTCCAGTGTGGCGGTTTCGTTGGGGATCGGGTCAGGCAGGCGATCCACCAAGGTGCTGGAGCCATCTGGTACGTCGTAGGCGATGGTTTCCTCGAACATGTTCTGCTCGTCGGAGAACAGCAGGGCGCTGGCATCCTTGAATTGTTTCTGCGCTTCGGCGGACAGAAAGCCGATCTCCACGCCACCATCCAGCACGTAGCCCGGCAACGCCGTAATGCCTTCGATGACCGGCCACAGGTGGCCGTCCTTTTCCCGCGTCAGGTGATGCTGAACATACCAGCCCAGGCCTTCAAGCCTGGCGCACAGCGGGCCATGAACGTCGCGCCAGTAAGTCGCGAACAGCTCATGGGGAACGCCCGTCTTGCGCAGCACGGTGGTGTAGGAGTTGATGACGATGTTTTCATCGCGAGCGGCGTGGTTGCCGGAAAAGTGGCTGGCGGAAAATGCTGAGTTGGGCATGGAGGCTCTCTGTCATGAAGATATTCCTCTCAGGCGCCTCGCCGCCGAGGTAAGTTCAAGGAAACTTACCGGCGGACGCCCCCTTGTGCTGCGATGCAGGGCGAGACGAACAGGTAACCCCGGTAGGCGCCGGCCAGCGTACGTACCGCCACGACCGACCACATCAGTGCCAGCAGCGCCACGAGCCACGTGCCAAAGACATCGAAGAAGCCCAGATGCAGGGTGGCGCCGAGTTTGAGCGTCGCCACTGCGTACACGCCGAGTGGAAAGGTGAACGCCCACCAGCCCAGGTTGAAGCCGATACCCTGTTTCACGTAGCGCGCTGTAATCAGCACGGCCAGCGCCATCCACCACAGACCCAGCCCCCAGAACAGCATACCCACCAGCACACCGATGCCTGCTGCCACTGTACCGATGGATGCAAGGCCGTGGGCGGCGAAGACGGCCGGGGCGTCGCTGCCCATCACCAGCATGCCCAGTGCGCCCGTACCGATGGGACCGAGTGCCAGCCAGCTGGAGGCGGCCATGCTTTCGTGGGGCAGTTTATGCAGCGCCAGGCGCAACAGCAGAATCACCAGAATGCTCAACGCCACGGGCACCGAATAGGCCCAGAGTACGTAGCTGGTGATCAGCACCGTGAACTGCGAGTCAGCGCCCGCAAGATGCGTTGTCAGCGATCCCCCACAGGCCGCTGCAACTTCTGCCGCGACCACCGGTAACAACCAGACAGCAGTCATCTTCTCGATGCTGTGCTCCTGACGGGTGAACATCATGAAAGGGATCAGCACCCCACACGCCAGGGCCATCGCCACGTCCAGCCACCACAAGGCCTCGGCAACCGGGACAATGGCGCTGCCCCAGCGCGCCGGCCCGAACACCAGCAGGCCGTTGATGATGGTCGCCAGGCCCATGGGGATGGTGCCGAAGAACATCGATACGGTGGAGTGCCCGAAGACCTGACGCGCTTCATCGAAAAACAGCAACCAGCGGCTGGCGTACATCACGCTGAACAGCGTGAACAGGGCGATGTTCAGGAACCACAACGCTTCACCCAGCGCGCGCAGCGAGGCAGGGCTACCCGGCAGTTGAGCCAGCGCCAGCGACAGAATCCCGGTGCCCATGGTCACGGCGAACCAGTTGGGGGTGAATTGCCGAATCGCCTCCCGCGGACTGGTCAGTGCTGCGAAGGGCGCGTTGCCCTTGATGAGGATTGCGAGTCTGCTCATGGCAGTTTCCTGCTGGTGATTTCGGGATGTGCCATCAGTCTACGGATCGACAGTCAATCTTCTAAACGGGTAATCTCTCTCATCGTTACCTTTTTTTCAGGTAGGTCTACCCGGCGAGAGAGATGGCCTTGAGAATCAACCTGCGGCAATTACAGATTTTTTGCGCGATCACCCGCTGTGGCAGCACCACCAGCGCAGGCAGCGCTCTGGCGCTGTCCCAGTCAGCCACCAGCGCGGCCTTGAACGAGCTGGAAAGCGCGTTGGGTACGCGTTTGTTTGACCGGGTGGGCAAGCGTCTGCTGCTCAATGACAGCGGGCAGGCACTGCTGCCCCGTGCCATGAAGATGCTGGAAAACGCCCAGCAGATCGAGGACAGCTTTCTGTTGCCCGACGCGGCGTTGAATGCTCGCCTGCGCATCGGCAGTAGCAGCACCATCGGCAATTACGTTGTGCCGCAGATCGTCGGGGCACTGCGCGGCTCGACGCCTCAACTGCGAATCGATGTGGACATCGGCAACAGTGCACTGATCGCGCGCAAGGTCGCGCAGTTTGAAATCGATATGGGTCTCATCGAGGCTCCCTGTCATCTGCCTGAGCTGATCGCCGAGCCATGGCTGGTCGATGAAATGCTCATCGTCGCCGGCAGCGCTCATCCGCTGGCCGGGCAGGAACACGTGTCGCTGGGCGAACTGCAGAGCGCGGAGTGGCTGCTGCGTGAGCAGGGTTCGGGAACGCGCGAAGAGGTCGAACACTTGCTGCTCAGGCATTTGCATGACCTGCAGGACATGCGTCAGGTAGGCAGCTCGGAAGCGATCATGCGCACCCTCGCGCAAGGCATCGGCATCAGTTGCCTGTCCCGCCGTGTGGTTGCCGACCTGCTGGCCAGCGGGCAGTTGCGCACGCTCGCCAGCCCGCTGCCGCCGCTCAATCGTCGGTTTTTCATGATCAGGCATCGCGACAAGTTCATCTCGCCGAGCCTGGAGCGCTTCAGGGAAGCCTGTCGTCAGGCCGTCGATCAGGCTGACACGTTGCGCCACGGCTTGAGCCACAGCGCCAGCCCGACCAGCAGTAGCGCGCCATAAACACAGCTCAGGCCCAGTTGCAGCCAGGTGTCGTGCAGCGGATGCAGCAACAGGGCGGCGATAGCCATCAGCAGGCTGGCCAGCAACCAGTGGCTGCGCCACGGCAAGACATTCAGCAAAGACTGGCGGCGCATCAGCAGCACGCCGGTGACCAGCGCGCCGCCCAGCGCGGCAAGGGCAATGCCGGTCAGGCCGAAGGCGAAGGGCAGTGCGCCGAGCAGCAGCGCATTGCACAGACTGCCGACTAGTTCGCAATTGAGCGGCAGGCGTGTGTCACCGGCGGCGTAGGCATAGCGCGCCAGCAAGGCATTCCAGGCACCGAACATCAGCGGCACGGCAAACCAGGCCAGCAGTTCCGGCAGCGGCCCGCCCTGGGTCTGATTGGGCAGCAACAGTGTTACCAGCGCCCCGGCCGCGCCGATCAGCCCGGCCACCGCCGGCAGGGTCAGCAAGGTCGCGCTGCCCAGCCCGCGTTTCAGCAGCGACAGGCGCTGATCGCCGGCACTGCCGCTCATCAGGCCGAGTAACACCTGATTCAGGCTCATCAAGGCAATCAGCGGCAGGTTGATCAATTTGCGCGCCAGGTTGACCCAGGTCACCGCGCCTTCGCCGAGCAGCGAAGCCACCATGCGCTCCAGCAGGGCAAGCCCCTGGCTGGCCAGGTTGCTGCTCAGCAGCGGGCCGATGCGCTGCAACAGCTCACGCATTGCGCCAGCTTCCGATTGCCACTGCCAAGGCCGCCAGCCCGAGCGATACAGGGCTGGCAACAACACACCCGGCATCAGCACGCTACCCAGCACGCACGCGCTGGCCAGCCCGGTCGGCGTCGAGGCATGGCTGAACGTGGCGAGGTAGATGACCGGCGGCAGGTTGAACAGCAGCGAGCCGAGCCCGGCGAGCACGAAGCGCGAGCGAGCCTGCAGCGGTACGCAAAACAGCGCATGCAGCATGAAACCCGGTGCGCACCAGGCCAGCCAGCGCAGGCCGCTGGCAGCCTGCGCGTAGCCGTCTGCGTCCAGCCCCGGACCGATCAGGCGCACCAGCCCCCCGGCGCTCAACAGCAGAATGACACTCACTGCCAGCCCGGTCAGTAACAGGCGCGGTGCCATGCCTCCCAGCCAGCGCTGTTGCCGTTCAGCGGTACGCTGCTGATAAAGGGGCAGGGCAGCGGCGCTGAGCAAGCCCGCCGCCAGTGACATGCGCAGCGCCTCGGGGAGGAACATCGAAACCAGAAACGCGTCGCTCTGGCCTCCGGCACCCCACGCCGCCACCAATAGCCATTCGCGGGCAAATCCGGCAGCCAGCCCGGTAAGGGTGGCCAGTGTCAGCCAAAGTGTCGAACCCAGCATCGTCTGCGCTTCTGATCAGTGAAACAAGGTGAACAGGCCTTTGCCGCCCACCTTGTAGTTGAGCCCGCGAGCGCGCTCGCCCTTGATCTCCGCGTTCGGGCCACTGACGATGGCGTAGGGCGGAACCGGTTTGGAGACCACGCTGTTACCGCCCACCACGGCACCTTCGCCGATGTCGGCACCGAACGAAAGCAGCGCGCGGCTGCAGATCCAGGCGTAGTCGCCGATGAACACCGGCCCGCCTACTGCCCAGAATTCAGGCTCATTGAGATCGTGCCCGCCAGCGATGATCAGCACATGCGAAGCGATGGTGACGTGATCGCCGATCACCAGGCCGCCGCGTGCGTCCAGCTGGCAGTGCCAGCCCACCGTGCTGTCATTGCCGATGCGCAGGCTGTCGACGCCGAGCACTTCGGTGTTGCGCCAGACCGTCGAGCCCTTGCCGATCTTCGCGCCGCCGATGCGCAACCACAGCAGGCGCAGGGTGTGGCTGGGGATCTTGCAGATCAGGATGTTGTACGCCTGCTCCCAGGTCCGCAACATGCGGTCGCGCAGGGTCGGCCAATTGATCCCGTACAGCGGGATGAGGGGGCCTTTGGTTTCGATGGCCAGCAGCTTGTAGAAGCGTCGCGCCAGCGGGTGTTCGATTCTTGGCTCGATATTGAGGTAGCAGATGAACGACAGGGTGCGATCCTTGATCCGCGTTTCAAAGCATACTTCGTTGTCCAGCATCCACTGGTAGGCGGCTTCCAGCTCGTCGAGCGGCACCGCCATCTTGCGCGCGTAATCGGGCAGTGCCTCCCTGAGATTATGAGAATGCATCATGCGGTGTTTCATGAGGAGGCTCCCGGCTCGTGTGAGGCTTCAAGATGTCTGGGTGTTGTGTAGGCGCTGGCGCGCAGGCGTCTGGTTTCGTACAGGCTGATGCCGACAAATAGCCAGAAAAATGCGACCAGCACACTGGTGAAACTGAAGTAATGGTCGAACAGGCCGCTGAACAGCGCTGCCAGCACACCGGTGGTGCAGCCCAGCGCAATGCCGTTGTCGCGAGTCAGCACGATCCGGCCGCTTCCGGGGCGCACTTCCTTCCACCAACTGACGGTGATGGCGATGAACAGCAGCATGCCGGGTATGCCGATCTTGTAGATGTAGTTCAGCCACAGGTTGGAAATGCCAAACACTGTGTAGCCCAGTACCGGCGGGTCGGTCTTGAAACCGATGCCGAACGGGAAGGTGGCAACTGCATCGGGGAAATGGCTGTATTCCAGAAAGCGAATCGCGGTACTGGCGTCGTCATCGCTGAACAGCCCCATCAGGCGGTCTTGCAGAGGCGGGTAGAACATAAGCAGAACAATGCCGGCCACCAATCCACCCATCAGCAGCCGCCCCAAGTGCGGGATGCGTCGCCGGGCCATCAGCAGCATCATCGCGATCAGGCTCAATAGCGCACCGCGTGATCCGGTCAGCAACAGGCCGACCGCACCCAGTGCGGCCACCGTCAGGCCCAGCTTGCGAGCCGCGCCGCTGCGCGTCATGCCGAAGCAGAAGGCTAGCGGCAGCAGCATCGCCAGCGCACCCCCGGCCACGTTGGGGTGCATCCACGGTGAGCCCATGCGGCTGGCGAGCGAAAGCAGGCTCTGGCTCAGGATGTCGGCACCGCTGTAGCCCAGGCTGCCGAGGATCGGAATAATTGCAGTGGCCGAGCCTTTGGTGACATAGACTCCGATCGAGAGCAGCAGCAATAACAGCGTCCCGCCCAGCAGCGCGATGACTGCATTTTCCAGCGTCTTGAGGTCGGTCAGCAGGCGTGGCACCAGAAACAGGATCGACAGGTTGAACAACCAGCGTATCCAGTTGATCGGTCCGTTGCCCTCGGCGACAACCGTCAACTGCCCGACCAGAAAAGGAAACGCACTGAACAGCATCAATGCCACCAGCAGCCGTTCGGGTCGCAGCATATGGGGCACACGCTGGCGCTCCTGGAAGACTGCATGCAGCAGGTAACTGGCCCAGGTCAGCATGATCAGCGCTTCGGACACCGTGGTGCGAATGCCGATTTGAACCGTCGAGTAGGGCAGGAAGGTTCCGATCAGGCAGAACAGCAGCAGCCCGCGTACCGGCCGACGCATGATCGTGGCAACCGCCACGATACCGATTGCTGCCGCCACCACGAAGGGCGCGGGCAACATCCAGATCATCACGCCGAACAGCAGGCTGAACAGCAGCCCCAGGGGTAAGGCCATTGGCATCAGCGCAATTCCTCCAGCGCCGCGTGCACGCGTTCGCAAAAGGCTTTCAACTGGTAGCGCTGCGTCCAGGCTGTGGCGATCGCCGGATCCTCTTCGGGGGCCTGCGACAGGGTGCCCATCAACCTGATCAGATTACCGCTGTCGACCGGCGAAAAGCGCGGGCTGTCGGGCGGGGCGACTTCGTCCAGCGACGAGCCCGAGGCCACTGCAACCGGTGTGCCGGTGTTCAGTGCTTCAATCACCGGCAGCCCGAAACCTTCGCTTTTGGAGGGTTGCCAGAGCCGTTCGGCATTTTTGTAAACGGCGTGCAGTTCGGCGTCGCTCAGGCCGCTGAGCACATGCAGACCCGGTAACTGGCGCTGGGCCTCGGTCAGCGGATCATCGCCACCGACCAGTACCAGCTCCGGGGTATCGACGAATTGCATGCGCGCGGTCTGCCAGGCATCCACGAACCATTTGATGTTCTTGCGCGGTTCGCGCGTGCCCACGCACAGCCAGTAACGCAGCGGCAGGCGCAGTTGCGCGATGTCGGCCGGCTCACCCTTGAACGCCTCCACCAGCAGCGGTATGACGCGCAGCTTGGCCTTGATCCTGGGGAACATACGAGCAGCTTCGTTTGCAGTGAACTGCGAGGGCACCCAGATCTGGTCGGCAACCTTCAACGACCAGGCAATCGACAGGTAGTCGGTCATCCGGTAGAGCCTGGCTTTCAGTTGCGAACCGTGACTGTTGTGCTGCGTGAGCTGAAACAGATCGTGCAGTTGCAGTACGTAGCGCATACCGGCCGGTTTGCGCCCCAGCGGCAGGCCCATGTTGATATTGGCCACGTAGATCTGAATACCGGCATCGCGCAGGGCTGCAGGCAGGAACTGGCCTTCGAAACGCAGGCGGTCGGGCAGCCGATGCACCGAATTCAATGGAGCGGCCCAGCGCGGGGCATGCATCAGGCGGCGTACCGGATGGTCGTAAGGGGCCACGCCGAACAGCTGCAATTGCACGTCCGGGTGTTCACGAAACGCCTGTTCCAGCGCCAGGTTCTGGCGTCCGATGCCGCTGGTGGGGTAACCGGCTGCGGCGCGGTAGTCGAGTCCTATACGCATGAGCGCAATCCTTGCTTGGAGAACGAAAAACGGGTGTAGATCACTTCCAGCTGAGCGGCCGAAACGGACCAGTCATGCCGGGCGCGAACATAAACGCGGCCGGCCTCGCCAATCTGCTCGAGCTGGAGTGGTTTGTCGGTGTATTCAGCGATCAGTGCCGCCAGCCCGGAGGCATCCTCACTGCCCAGGTAATGTTCGCCATGCCGCACCGCCAGCCCGGAAACCCCCTGCGCGGTGGTCACTACCGGCAGGCCGGCGGCCATGGCTTCCAGGGTCTTGAGCTTTGAGCCGCCACCCTGGCGCAGGGGCGCGAAGAACATCGAGGCAGTGGCCTGCAAGGCACGCAGGTCAGGCACAAAACCCAGCCATTCAATGCGCGGGTCAGGCCAGCGCTCGCGCCAGGCCGGGGGCATACCGAAGCCGCCGATGGCAAAACGCACATGGGGTGCCAGGGCCCAGACCTTTGGCATGATTTCGTCCAGCGCCCATTCGATGGCGTCGACATTGGGGCCGTATTCATAGTTGCCGATGAACAGCAGGCGATGGCTGTGACGGTCCGCATGAACGCTGGCGTAATAATCGCAGTCGACACTGTTGACCACATAGGACGTAGCCCTGCCGCTCAGACGCGAAAGCGCCTTGGCATCGTCCTCGGTGACCGCGATCAACTCGCCGGTCTGGCGAAACACGCGGGTTTCCCAGCGCCGGTAGCGCCAGCGGTCATAGACCGCGAAGGCATTGGCCCAGCGAGGCAGACGGTCGTAGCTGGCGGCACCCAGGTCCGATTCGACATTGTGCTCGGTCAGCACGAAGGGCTTGCCAGAGCGCTTGAGCGCACGCTCGAAGGGCTGGAAGGCATAAGTGTGCTGCAACTGAATAATGTCCCAGTCTTCCTCCAGCAACTGCTCGAAGACCTTTTCCAGTTGCGGCGCGTAGCCATTCACGCTGGCCAGCATCGGTGGCGCGGCAAACGCCACGGCCAGCAGGGTACGCAGGCTGAGCAGAGGGCGGCGATCGATCACGATCAGGCGTTCCAGCCACGGCTCCAGTGCCGCGCGAGCGTCGTCGTCCAGCGGGTTTTTGGACTGGACCAGCAGCGTGATGCGATGACCACGCGCTGCCAGGTTGCGCAGCAAATGGTATTCCCGGGTCTTGCCGCCACTGGTGGTGGGCCAGGGCAGGTAGGGGAGCGTCCACAGGATTCGCATGGCTCAGGGCTTCCATTCCAGAATTTGCAGAGTCGGCTTCAGCAGCAGGGTGACGCCTTGGCTGCCGGATAGCGGGGTGCGGCTACCGGTCAATGGGTCGTGAACTACAGCGTCGGTGATAGCCGGAAAATTCAGCGACGTGCCCGCCGCACTCCAGAACATCAGCAGATGCGTGCCATCTGCACGCGTCCACGGAACGGCATACAGGTCGTCCGGGACGCTGCTTACAGCTGGCGGTTCGGCGGGTAGCAGGCGCGGGCCGGTGATTTTCAGAAAGTTCTGCAGCGCGGTGTAGACCGGTTTGGGACTGGCTTGCAGGTCAAGCAGTCCGTAGCCCTGATCGCGGGCCGAGGCGCGCTCGTCCAGATCGCTGAGGTTGAACAGGAAGATGCGCTGGAAATCCATGGCGCTCATCAGCGCCAGACGTCGCAGGGTATAGTCAGCCTGGCCGGAGGTGCCAATCAGGTGCTGCATCTCCACCGGGCCTGCATAGCTCGACCAGCCCCATTCAGTGGCCCACACCTGCTTGACGCCGTTGCTGTGCAACAACTGGTTCATGGCATTGGCGCGCACCAGGAAATCGCGATCCGGTGTGGAATCGCCTTCCGGGTACTCGGAGTAGGGGTGATAGGCCGCGACGATATTCTGCTGGCCCAGACCGTTGTCGAGCAGGGTCTGCAGCATGTAGCCGGAGGTGCTGTGCATCTGGCTGTAGTAAGCCATGCCCGCAGTGACGATCGTCTTGCTTGGCAGCACCGCACGGATCGCATTGGCAGTGGTGGTCAGCAAACGGCTATAGGCAGCCGGGTCCTCTTTGGGCAGCCAGACGATGTTCGGCTCGTTCCAGACCTGCCAGTTGTTGACCTGAGGATAGCGCTGGGCCAGGGCGGTCATGCGTGCGGCGAACACGTTGAAATCGGTTGGCGGATATTGATCGCGGGCCTTTGCCCCGGCCGGCGCGCTGCTGGCGAAGGGCGCTGACCCGACCAGGTACGCCAAGGTGTTGTAATTATGCGCCTTGATCGCGGCCATGGCGGCGTCCAGCTCGGTCAGGGCGTAACGATCCTTTTGCGGCTCGATTACTGGCCAGTGAATGGTCAGTCGCACCCAGTTCAGGCCCAGTTCATCCAGACGGCTCATCTGCTGTTGATAGATGTCAGGCGCGAAGTACTGAAACTGCACGTTGACGCCCAGAAAGTCTGCCCATACTACCTCGCGGGGAGCCTTGAGGACCGTTGACGCTTGCGCGGCACAGCTCAGCGCTGCGCCGAGCAGTGCGCTGGTGACGAGTTGCCCGAATCTGGATGGACGCTGCATGTCACTTCTCCTGGCAAGCCTGGCGAAATACATTCTGAAAATGTTCTGCGGTATGGCTCCAGACCCTGGCCTTGCCCATCTGCGCAGCGTTATCGGCCCATTGCCTGACCAGTTCCGGTGTTGCGCAGGCGCGGGCCAGGGCTTGCGTCAGCCCGTCGACGTCGCCTTGCGGGTAGATCATGCCGTTACCATGTGAGACTTCTTCGGCAAACGAGCGTGCATCCGAGGTAATGACGCCTCTGCCACAGGCCACTGCCCACGACAGCGCGCCACTGGTGCCGCGCAGCTTGCCAAGAATCTTCAGTTTGCTCGACTCGCGATAAGGCAGGACCATGACGTGATGGGCCTGGATAACCTGCGGGATCTGTTCGGCAGGCAGGTCCAGTTGCCAGTCGATCAGATCGACAAGGCCCAGTTGGCGGATGCGCAGTCGCAGTTGTTCCAGATAACTGCCGGAAGGGCCGAAGGCCATTTCCGGCTCGCTGCCACCGGCCAGGGTCAGGCGCACGGTCGAGCGCAGTGCAGGCTGGGCAGTGAATACGCTGGACAGTGCATCGAGCAGATCCTCGATACCCTTGCCGCGATAAATGAAACCGAAATACAACAGGCGCAGGGGATTCAATGGCGGCAACGGCGCGGGGGCGATGTCGAGGTTGCCGTGATTGATGACCGCCATCTGCGCCGCTGTCAGCCCCATGCGCTGGCGCAGGCTCTGGCTGCCCGCCTGGGTCAGGGTCACCAGGCGGGTCATGTGCCGCGCCAGCTGCCGTTCTTCATGCAGGCACAGCGGGTCGGCCAGTACCGTTGCGATTTCCGGCAGCGGCGAGCGCATGCCGCTGACCATCGACAACGGCCAGGGCAGTTTTTCGCGCCGCCAGACCAGCCGCTCGGGATCGTGTACGGTCGCGGTCAACGGCAGCTTGGGGAAACGCCGACGCAGTGCGCGCAGCGCTTGAAACTCTGCCAGTCGCCCACCGCCCAGTTCAGCGTGGACCAGATCGATGCCGCTCCAGTCAGTTTCGGCCACCCGCTGCTCTGCGGCGCGGGGATCGTTGCCGACGCCCTGCAGCGGTGTGCTGACCTGCAGACCCAGGCCTTCAAGCGCATTGCGCAGATGTCCGGCGTAATCGGCGATGCCATTCTGCTCGGGTGGCAGCGGCGCGAGCAAAGCTATTCGCATCAGCCTCTGCTCCCGATTCGCTTGAGAAAACTCAAGACTTTTTCAGGCACTTCGAAGCGCCGACGGTTGATGATGATGCCGTCGACTTTCTTGAAAGCGGTGTTGAGGTTGTTCAACGTGTCTTCCAGCATCGGCACGGTGGTGTCCTGGGCGCGAACCACCAGCACGATCAGGTCAGCCTTGCGCAACAGCACGAAGGCGTCCTGATTCGCCGACAGTGCCGAAGCGTTGATCAGCACAATTTCGCCCGGAATGGCCGGACTGCGGCCTTCGGTACGCACCCGATGGCCCTGTTCGATCAACAGCGTGCTCAAACGCGCGATCACGAACGACACGCCGGCCCCGTACTTCACCGACGTAAAACCAATGGTCAAACCGCGTTCTTCTACCTGATCCAGCGGCAAAATGCCGTACACCCGATGCAGGTTCGAGGTAAGGGCTGCACTGCGTTCCTGGGCACGTTCCAGGTCGGGGAGGCTGGTCCAGACCGGAACACCGAAGCTGCTCTCGATCTTGTCGCCGTCATGAATGCGCTGGTCCAGCAAGTAGAAGGAGTACAGCGCCACGGCACCGACCACGACGCTCAGCGGGAACGCCAGAAACAGCATCATCAGGCTTTTCGGGAATACCCGGCTGGGGTTGAAGGTCGCCTCCTCGATGGTCGCGATATTACTGATCTGACTGTTGTCCAGTTCACGGTCGATACGCGATTTTTCCAGGCTGTTTTTGTACAGCGCATAGCTTTTTTCTGCCGCATCCAGCTCGTTCTGCAGGCGTGACAGTTCCGGCTCCAGATTCAGTGCCTGCTGGCGGTCACGTTCCAGCTGCGCGATTTGCTCGTTCTGCTGGATGAACTGGGTTTGCAGGCGTGCGTAGCTGGTCTGCTGGTCGGCGTACACGTTCTGCATGCGGTTGTAGATCGGGTTGGGCGTGATGCTTTCGGAGCGCTGTACGGTGGCGTCCTGTTCCTTGAGCAGCTTTTTGAGGTTACTGACTTCCTCATTGATCGCACGAATCGGCGGCGCCTCGTCCTTGAACGAGCGGAGCATCTCCTGACGTTCCACTTCCTTGCCGTTGATGCGGTTCTGCAAGTCCTGGCGATTGGGGTTGAGGGCCAGTTCGCGGCCTGCCGAGACGGTCTTGGGCTGCTCTGCCAGTTGTTTTTTCAGCAGGTCCAGACCTGCCTTGGTCGAGGCAATCGAGCGGGTGGTGTTGTTGCGCTCGGTGCGCAGATCGTTGAGCGCCTGCGAGGTGTCCGCCAGACGCTGGGAAATACTTACCGCGCTCAACTGGTTCAGGTAGTTCTGGATCTGCTTCTTGTACTCGATGATGTTCGCACCGGTCGCCTTCACTTCCGCTTCGTAGAACGCGTACAGGCTGACCCGGCCCAGCGTCTTGGTGCGCTGCGTCTGGTACTCGGTGATCCAGGTCTTGAGCACGGTCTGCGCGACTTCCGGGTCGCTCCAGGTAAACCTCAGTTCCATCACCGACGAGCCAGGCTCATGGCTGACCTTGAAGTTTTTCTCCAGATCCTCCGCCAGACGCTCGGCCTGGGAGCGGTGTTCCACCAGCCCGATGAATTGCAGAACGCTGCGCACGCCGTTGACGAGCGCCCCGACGACGGTCTTGATGCCGTTCTTCACCGAGGCCAGAACGCCGGTTTCAGGCGGCACCATGGACAGCTCGGCGAGGTATTTCTCGGACACGGCACGCATGATCGGCCGCCCGCTGAGCATGCGCTCCTCGTCAAGCAGCGGATCGCGCAGGCCGCTCGGTATCACGATGGCCTGGCGGTCGGACAACTCGATAGGCACCGTGCTGCTGTCGCGGCCGGGCTTGACCAGCAGCAGGGCGGTGGACTCATAGCGGTTGGGGAGCAGAAACGCGCCCAGAAGAATGATGACGAACGTCGCCAGTACGGTAATCCTGACTTCGCGCTGGAAGATGAAGAGCAGGCGCAGCAAGTCGCGGAATGAGCGGATGTTGATCATGTCTGTTTCCCTGACAATTAATTGTTGTTGCGCAGCTCGTAGTTCAGGCCCAGGCCGATCGACTTCGCGAAGGGGATCAACTGGTTGAAATACAGGGACACGCCGTCAACCTTGTTGCCGACCGATGATTTGGGAACGAACACGATATCGCCGCGTTTCAACAGAACCGGTGCAGTAGGACCACCGACGCCGCCCGCCCAGAGGAACTTGCTGTAATCGAAGAAGTAGGTCTTGTAGAGCCCGTTTTCTTCCTGACGCAGCAGCGCGACCTGACCGGCATCGGCATCGAGCGCCACGCCGCCCGCGCCGACGATGGCCTGGTCTAGGTTGGTGGCGACGTTGACCGGCAAGGTGACCGAGTTGCGCACTGCGCCACCGACAAACACCGTGTTGCCCGGCGACTGGGAAATGTTGATGGTCAGCGCGGTCTCGCGGTAAACGGTCTGCAGTTTGCTTTCCAGCAGGTCGTTAAGCTGCTGGAGGGTCAGGCCCGCGGCTTTCACCGTGCCGATGTAAGGATAGGAAAAGGTGCCGTCGTTGAGCACCTGAAACAGGGTCAGTTCATAGATGGAGTTGGCGGTAAACGCCGAAATCGACGGTGCCTCGCCACTGTTGCGCACGATGCGCAGCGTGTCGCCGGGGCGGATTCGCTCCGGCGGCAGTGGCTTGCCAGCCAGTGCACGGCCCGCAGCCTGGCCGGCCTCGATTTGCGCACGGTCATCGGGCAGGCCCACCCTGGAAGGGGTATTGCACGCACTCAACAGCAATAAGCTGGCGATCAGCATCATGCTTTTCATTGTTCCTGAGCTCCTGTCATGCACAAATACGGCTCCCTCGCGGGTAATAAATTCATGTAGGCGGGTCATGCCTGTTCCGGGGGCAGTCGATTGCGTGGCGCTTGAATCAAGCGACGCTTGTTGCTGCGCCGATCAGCTCTTCACGGCCTTGTCGGGTACACGTCCATAAATGTCGGTAAAACGCACGATGTCGTCTTCGCCCAGGTACTCGCCGCTCTGCACCTCGATCATCACCAGATCGATGACGCCGGGGTTGACCAGACGGTGTGTGTGGCCCGGCTTGATAAAGGTCGACTCGTTGGTATCGAGCATGAACTCGCGCTCGCCGTTGGTGACGGTGGCCATGCCGCTGACCACGATCCAGTGTTCGCTGCGGTGATGGTGCATCTGCAACGACAGGGACGCCTGCGGGCGAACCACGATGCGCTTGATCTTGAAGCGCTTGCCCTCTTCGAGGACGGTGTAGGTGCCCCATGGGCGTGTGACCGTGCGGTGCAAGCGGTAGGCATCATGGCCTTGGCGCTTGAGCTCCTGAGCGATGATCTTGACCTCTTGGCTGCGGCGACCGTCGGCGATCAGCAAGGCGTCGGGGGTGTCGATGATGATCAGATTGTCGAGGCCGATAGCGCCCACCAGACGCTTTGGGGAGTCGATGTAGCAGTTGCTGACGTCGTGCAGCACGGCTTCGCCATTGCAGTAGTTGCCTTGAGCATCGACCGGAGACAGCTCACGCACTGCCTGCCACGAGCCGATATCACTCCAGCCAAGCTGGCAGGGCACCACGGCGACTTTTTCGGAGCGTTCCATCAGCGCGTAGTCGATGGAAATGTCCGGTGTCAGGGCAAACGATTCACCGTCCAGCTCGATTTGCAGCTCACGATTGCCTTCCTTGCGCGGGCTCGATTCCAGGCACGCGCTGACGGCGCTCAGGACGTCCGGCGCATGCGTGCGCAACTCGCGCAGCACGGCGTCGGCGCGCATGCAAAACATGCCGGCATTCCAGAAATGCTGACCGCTGTCCAGATAGCCCTGGGCGGTGATCGCATCGGGCTTTTCGACAAAGCGGGCGACCTGACAGGCGTCCGCATTGAGTGCCGGGCCTTTCTCAATGTAGCCAAAACCGGTTTCCGGTGCGGTCGGCAGAATGCCGAATGTCACCAGCCAGCCCTCGGCAGCCAGCTTCTGTGCAGCGCCCACCTCTCTGGAGAATTCCCCCACGTCGGTGATCAGGTGGTCGGCAGGCAAAACCAGCAGTTGCGTCTCGTCGCCATACAACTGACTGACGTGCAGCGCCGCAGCGGCAACCGCAGCTGCCGTATTGCGGCCGAAGGGTTCGAGGATGAAATCCAGGCGCGCATTGCCTTTGTTCAACTGGCGGTAGTCGTCCACCGTACGGAAATACACTTCCCGGTTGGTCACCGTCAGCAAACGCTCGACGCCCGGCAGACCCACCGCACGCAGAAAAGTCTTCTGCAGCAGGCTCTGACCGTCTGGCAGGCGCATGAACGGCTTGGGCATGGCTTCACGCGAAACCGGCCACAGGCGGGTGCCGGAGCCGCCGGCAATAATGCAGGGAATGAGAGTGCTCATCAGTAAGCCTCACGGGTGAATAGCACTGCAGGCACAGTGCGCATAAGGATGTAGAGGTCGAACCAGACGGACCAGTTTTCTATGTACTCAAGGTCGAACTCGACGCGTTTTTCGATTTTTTCAACGGTGTCGGTTTCGCCCCTATAGCCGTTGATCTGCGCCAGTCCGGTAATGCCTGGTTTGACGCGATGCCGCGAGGTGTATTCCTTGACCGCTTGCTCGAACAGAATCCCGGCAGCCTTGGTCGCCGTGGCATGCGGGCGCGGCCCGACCATCGACATGCTGCCCGCCACCACGTTGAACAGCTGGGGCAATTCATCCAGGCTGGTCTTGCGAATGAAGCGTCCTACCCGGGTGATTCTGGCGTCGCCGCGGGTGGTTTGCCGTTCGGCGGTTGCATCGGCCTGGTGCTGATGCATGGAGCGAAACTTGAATACTTCGATCAAGCGATTGTTGTAGCCGTAGCGCTTCTGACGGAAAAACACCGGGCCTGGGGAATCGAGTTTGATCGCCAGCGCGACCAGCAGCATCAAGGGTGACAGCGCCAGCAATGCCAGCGATGACAGCACGATGTCTTCAGCACGTTTGATGAACGGCGACCAGCCACTGAGCGGCAGATCCGAGGCATTGAACATCGGCAGCCGGGCGACTTCAGTGATGCGGTTGTGGGTGTGTCGAAAGGCAATCATGTCCGGCACCAGCAACACGTTGACCGGTAGCCTGCGCAATTCGCGGATGATGTAGTCCATGCGGTTTTCTGCGGTCCAGGGCAGGGCGACCAGCACCTGAGTCACTTTCTCTTCGCGGATCAGCCGTTCCAGATCGCTGGTATTGCCCAGCAGCGGCAGGTTGGCCACGGTCTTGGGCATGCGGCCGATACGGTCGTCGATAAAACCGGTCACGCCTGAACGAATGTCCTGATGTTCAAGCAGGTATTCGGCCAGACGCTGGCCGTTCTCCGTCGCGCCCAGAATCACCGCGTGCTGCAGGAAGACGCCCTTGCGCATCTGATGTTTGAAAAGCGTCAGTAACAGCAGGCGAATGATGCCGAACAGTGCAAGGCTGGTCAGGTACCAGATCAGCAGTTCTTCGGGTGGCAGGTAGCCGAACAGGCCCATTGCCTGCTGCATGAACAGCAACAGTCCGAAAGCGGCGGTCCAGGCCAGCGCCATCGCGCCCATGCGCAGATCGTTGCTGAACAGCGCTTCGGAATAGACGCCCATGGCTTGAAATACCAGCACCCCGACACAGCCGAAAAACAGCAGCATGGTCAGGTAGCTCTGATGAGCGTCCGTGCCGCCGTCCTTGATCAATAACATGATCACCAGGCCCGGCAGTATGCAGGCGATGCCGTGAGCCAGGCGGATGCCGAAAAGAAAGTATTCGACCAGGCTGGTGCGGGTCAGCGAAAGACTGTCGACGGGCTGCAACCTCATAGAAATCCCTTACTCCCTGTATGCGCCTGAATTCTGCTGATTCAGGACGTCTTTCTATTGTCTGCCTGCAACACCCGGAAGGTGTTTCTACGTGGACTGAGTCCAAGCGTAGCCAGTTACGCATCGTGCTGATGAGGAATCCAGATCGTCTTTTGTGAATAGCACTTTATGTATGTCGTCCCTGACCGGATTTTATTTAAGCCTTTTCAATCATTTGTGAAGGAAATTTCCCTAAGTTGAGGGTAATGCTGTCAGTAAAGCTCATGAAACGAATAGCGACAGTACAAAAGTGCTTCATTCATGACGCAGGCGTTGATCCGGACCGCCCGTTAAGTGGCTCTCGCCAGTGCCTGCGGGGCAAAACGAGCGGTTGCCAGGGTGAAAAAAATTTCCGCATCGGATGGGCTTTTTCCGACCGCCCGGGGTCACAGTCATGCGTCGTGCGAAATGTAAGCGGGCGCCGATAACAGAAAAGAGCGTCGCTCGCAGGTTTCAATTCGTAGGGTTCGACAGAGGAGGTGTCATGACACAACGCAGGGCAATGCTCATTCTTCACGGTAAACAGGCACTCAATGAAGACGTGCGTGACGCAGTGGCAGACAAGCGTAAGCAGGGTTGGGAACTGGACGTGCGACTGACCTGGGAAGCCGGCGATGCCCAGCGCCTGGTCGACGAAGCCTTGGCCGCCGGTCATCGGCACATTGTCGCAGGTGGTGGCGACGGCACCTTGCGCGATATCGCCGAAGCTCTGGCACTGGCCGAAACCAAGGCCAGCCTGACTATTCTGCCGTTGGGGACTGCGAACGATTTTGCCCGTGCGGCCGGCGTGCCTCTTGAGGTCTCCAAAGCCCTGCAACTCATGGACGTGGCTCCGCGTGCGGTCGATCTGGGTGAGGTGGGCGGCAAGCTGTTCCTCAATATGGCGACCGGCGGGTTTGGCAGCCAGGTCACGGCGAACACGTCCGAGGACCTGAAGAAGGTGCTGGGTGGTGCTGCCTACCTGTTTACGGGCCTGACCCGATTCAGCGAGCTGCATGCGGCGCATGGTGAGCTCACCGGGCCGGATTTTCATTGGCGCGGTGACTTGCTTGCACTGGGTATCGGCAATGGTCGGCAGGCGGGCGGTGGGCACGAGCTGTGCCCGACCGCGATGGCCGATGATGGTCTTCTCGACATCAGCATCCTGCCAGCGCCTCAGGAAGTGGTCGGCACGCTGAGGAGCCTTCTGGAGGGCGGGCTGGGTATCGACAATATGTTCATTCGCGCGCGTTTGCCTTGGGTAGAGCTCAAGTCCGCCCAAGGCCTGGATATCAATCTGGACGGTGAGCCGCTGTCGGGCGAGGACCTGCGTTTCGAGGCCCGGCCGGGGGCGCTTCAGGTGCACCTGCCAGCGGACTCTCCGGTACTGGGCGGCGCACCGAAGCTCAGTCGTCCAGACTGATAATCCGTTCGCGAACGCAAAACAACACCAACCCGGCCACGTCGAATATCTGCAGGCGCTTCATGACCTGAGCGCGGTGAGTCTCGATGGTCTTGACACTCAGCCCCAGGCCATCGGCGATCTCCCGAGTAGACTTGCCGCGCACGATCAGGCGCAGGATTTCAAGTTGCCGAGCGGTCAGTCGAAAGCGCTCTTTCGCCGCCTGGGCCCGGTCCGAGGGTGTACCGCGCAGTGCGCACTCGATGACCATCTGAGCAATGGCCGGGCTCAGATAGCGCTCGTTGCCACGTAGCGCCTCCAATGCCTGTTCGAGTTCCGCAGCCGTAGTGTCCTTGAGCAGATAACCCTGCGCGCCGATGTCTAGCGTACGCATGATCATGTCCGGATCATTCTGCGCCGACAGGATCAACACCTTGCAGTGCGGTTGCACCTTCAGCAGGTGCTCAAGTGCAACCAGGCCGTCGATGCTTTTCATGCAGATGTCGAGCAGGATGATGTCGGGCTTGAGGCGCTGCGCAAGACTCGCCAGTTGCGAGCCGTCAGCCGTTTCGCCCAGGATGGTGTATCCAGGCATGTCTGCAACCAGCGCTCGCACGCCGGCTCTGATAAGGGAGTGGTCGTCGACCAATAACAGATTGCAGGTCATTGTGATTTCTTGTGCAAATGAGACCGCTCAAACGTGTGTGCAGCCTCGGGTCATACTTGAATAGGATGTTAGCTGCAATAAAGACAATGAACGGAAAATGCTGACGTGACAACGCTGCCTCAATGACATCGCGATGTGACTCTCAACGGCCGGATGTGATCGAGTGTTATTGGCGGGTTGCATCTTTCGGCGAAGCCGATTGCGCGGAGACGCTGGCCAGTTTTTCCAGCAGTTCAAGCTGTTCGTGGTCGTCCATCGTCAGCTCGCCGGTATGCGGATCGAGAAGCTCGACTTGCCAGTACATCAGTGTCAGGCAGTTCTTGACGGCGAGCAGGGCTTCCTGAGAAAGCTCGTTGGCCTGGCCGCCGGTTTTCAACAGCTGGCACAGCTGACGGGAAAAATCGGCAATGCACGGCACTGGAACGGCTTCTGCCTCCTGCGCGAGCTTGCGCAGGGTGGTCAACAGGCAGCCGGTAGCGTCCTCATCGTTGGGGATCAGCTCCAGATGCGAAAGACATTCTTCCGACTTGTGCAGAAGTGCCTGAGACAGGCTCAGGAACTGGTCGTGCTTGTGCTGCCAATCGTTGTGGCTCAGCATCCTGTGTCTCCACTGATCATGGATAGCGAACTTCCGCCCGCGGCGAATGGCTGACAGTTAATGTCGATTTCAAACAAAAGTATGTAGGGCGTTTCTGAATGTTGCCAGCGCCACTCGATTGCAAGTATTGGGACGCGGACACAAATCAAACGCCATTCATGTAGTGAGAATGCCGTCACAATAGTGGCAATTAGATGTCGATCATATCAGGTTATCCCTGATTGACTTTTTGCAGATATTTGATTTGGTTTTGGTCGCAGAGAGGCATCGAGGCATTTTCGGTGTTGGTTTGGAGCTGCATTTGCGTGTCTTGAAAGCGACATCAGTAAAGCATGATGGTAAAATGACATCAATGCTTGAGAGTGGCCGTTCATCGCCATTAAGGTCCGGCTGATTTCAGCCGATACAAGCTCAACAGAATCAACGTGACCATCGCTTCAGGAGCTAATAATGGCAGGCATTCTCGACACAGTAGATCAGCGCACACAACTGGTGGGCGAGAATCGCCTGGAAATCCTCATGTTTCGCCTTGCCGGTCGGCAGTTGTTTGCGATCAACGTGTTCAAGGTCCAGGAAGTATTGCAATTACCCAAACTGACCCTCATGCCGCAACGTCATTCGTTTGTGTGCGGCGTGGTCAACCTGCGCGGCCAGACCCTTCCGGTGATCGACCTCTCCCAGGCCATCGGCATGCGTCCGCTGGTCCCGGGCCCAAGCAGCACGATCATCGTCACCGAATACAACCGATCGGTTCAAGCCTTTCTGGTTGGCGGTGTCGACCGCATCGTCAACATGAACTGGGACGCAATCATGCCGCCGCCGGTCAGCGCCGGTCGTCAGCATTACCTGACCGCGATCAGCAAGGTCGATGATCAACTCGTAGAGATCATCGACGTTGAAAAAGTACTCGCCGAGATCGTCCCTTACAACGCCAAGGTGTCCCGCGAGAAGCTCGAAGACCCGGTGCTGGAAAACGCCCGTGGCCGCGAAGTGTTGCTGGTCGACGACTCCAAGGTTGCGCTGGCGCAGTTGCGCGACACGCTGTCTCAGTTGGGCCTCAAGCTGCACGTCGCCAGCGATGGTCTCAAGGCGCTGAACATGCTCAAGGCCTGGGCGGATGCAGGCGAGAACGTGCATGAGAAGCTGCTGATGGTGTTCACCGATGCGGAAATGCCGGAAATGGACGGCTACCGCCTGACCACCGAGATTCGTAACGATGCACGCCTGCGCGGTCTGTACATCGTCCTGCATACCTCGTTGTCCGGCAGCTTCAACGAATCGATGGTCAAGAAGGTCGGCTGTGACAACTTCCTTTCCAAGTTCCAGCCCGACAAGCTGGTCGAGGTCGTGCGCGAACGTCTTTTGATGATTGTCTGACGCCGCGCTCGATTCTTCATCGCGAGTGCCGCCGGCTCCGGCTTCGGATAAGCTTTGCTGTCTGCAGCAAAGCTTATCCAGCCCTCAAAGGAATCGGCGCCCATGTTACGTCTCAGCTCGCTCTATCGTTTCCCGCTCAAATCCTGCAAGGCCGAGTCGATGCAGCGCGCATCGTTCGATACGTTGGGGTTGGCGGGTGATCGACGCTGGATGCTGGTCGACGCCAGCAATGGCCGGTTCTTCACTCAGCGTGCGCTGCCGCACATGTCCCAACTGTCGGTATTGTGGAACGCCAGTGGCGGCGTGACGCTTTCGGCACCTGGATTCGAACCCCTGGACGTCGCGGTTCCGCTGAATATCGACCTGAATCTGCGTGGCGTCACCGTCTGGCGTGACTCGCTGCAGGTGCCGGATGCGGGCGATGAGGCGGCCGAATGGGTCAGCCGGTTTATCGGCAAGCCCACGCGTATGGTCTATCTGCCGGCGGAGCGTGCACGCTGGATCCCTGGCGGCTATCAGACGGTCAACGACCGGGTGAGCTTTGCCGACGGTTTTCCACTGTTGCTGATCGGTCAGGGCTCGCTCGATGACCTGTCAGCGCGTATGGGCAGGCCTCAGGAAATGCTGCGCTTCAGACCCAATCTGGTGATCGAAGGGGCCGAGGCCTTTGCCGAGGATGGCTGGAAACGCATCCGCATCGGCGATATCGAGTTCCAGCTGCTCACGCCTTGCGCGCGCTGCATCCTGACCACTGTCGACCCGGCAACCGGCGAGCGCAGTGCAGATCGCGAACCGTTCGCCACGCTCAAGACTTATCGGGAAGTGGAAGGCAACGTGCTGTTCGGCCAGAACGTGGCCAACGAGGGGTTGGGCGAGCTTGAAGTGGGCATGTCCGTCGAAGTGCTGGAGTAGGGGCGGGGACTGCCGTTGTCCGGCAGGAGTGCTGAGCGCAGCACTCCTGCCGACCGATCACTGGTCGTCGAAAAACCGCTCGTGCCAGTCCACCAGAGGCTGGGGCGAGTTGAGCTTCTGGCCGTAGATCACCGAGTACGACAACACGTTTTGCACGTACTGACGGGTTTCATCGAACGGAATGCTCTCTACCCAGACATCGAAGGCCAGATGGTTGGCACCTTTAAGCCATTGGCGCACACGGCCCGGGCCGGCGTTGTAGGCCGCTGAGGCGAGCACCCGATTACCGTTGAACTGCGCATGCACCGAGCTCAGGTAGGCGGCACCCAGCTGGATATTGGTGTCCGGGTCCAGCACCTGCTGAGGCGAGGCCAGCGGGATGCTGTACTTGCGCGCGGTCTCCTTGGCAGTGGCAGGCATCAGTTGCATCAGCCCGCTGGCACCGACGCCCGAGCGAGCATCGTCCATGAAGGCGCTTTCCTGGCGTGTGATGGCGAACACCCAGCTCGAATGTAGGCCACGCACCTTGGCTTCGCGTACCAGCGTGTCGCGGTGTGCCATCGGGAAGCGAATATCCAGATCGTCCCAGTATTGCGCCTGGCTGATGGTACGGATTGCCGGGAAATACCATTGCATGTCGTAGGCCAGCTTGGCCTGGGCAACCATCTCGTCACGATTGAACAGGCGGCTCACGTGATACCACTCGCGCCGACCGTTGACGATCTCGCCGCGATCGTGAAACTCCAGTGCGCGACGCACGCCCGGCGTGTTGCGTACCTTGTTGATCAGCGCCTGGCTCAGCACCAGGGGCTTGTTGTTGAGCTGGTACGGGCTCTGGGTGCGGTCGGCAGCCAGAAAACCGTAGAAGTCACGCTCCTTGGCGACGTCCTTGTACAGCGCGGCAATCAGCGGGCTGTTGGGTTGCGCCAGTTCCAGAGAGCGGGCTTCCCAGTAACGCCAGCGATTGGTCGCTGCCAGGTCCTTGGGCAGTCGGCGCGCGAGCTCATAGGCGTCTTCCCAGCGACCCAGACGCAGCAGCAGTCGCAGGCGCCATTCGGTCACGGTGTCGTCACGCAATTCAGGGTCGTATTTGGTCATGACCTCCAGCGCGCGGTCGTCATAACGACGTGCCAGGGTCAGGCCGATTTCCTTGGCAATCTCGACCTGCTCTTCGCGGGAGAAATGCATGGTCGCGGCGTAGCCATCGAGCATCGACAGGGCTTTCTGCGGGTCCTGCTTGGCGAGTCGGCGCAGGCCGAGACCGACCACGTCGGACATCGCTTCGTCTACCGGGGTAAATTGCGACGGGTTGTTGACCATCTCGGGTTTCTGCGCGACAGCCAGCAGCAGGCGTCCTTGCGGTGCCAGCGAGTTGAGGCTGTCCACCAGCGTGCTGGCCAGACTGTAATTGCGCGTCTGCGCCGCCAGCTTGGCGCGCTGCCAGCGCTTCTGTTCGGTCAACTGGCCGGCCGCCGCCCACTGGGCAAAGAAACCGTCACAGGCAGCAGGTAATGTCTTGCCGGTCATCCAGAGCTTTTCGGCACTGGCGAAACCTTCGGCGCGCTTGTTGCTGTTCAACTGATACTGCCCGTACAGGCAGTCCAGTTCGACGAACTTCATCTTCGGGTCGTAATACTTGACGAAGGTTTGCCAGTCGCCACGCTCGGCCAGCCAGCGCAACCAGCGTAGCTTCATCCAGTTGGCTTGCGGCAGGTCGCCGTGCTCGGCAAGAAACTTCTCGATTTCGGGATTGCTTGCCGTTTTCAGGCGCGCCGTCAGTTCGTCGTATTCGAGGTAAGGCTCCAGCGGATAGTCGGCCAGGGCCGTGGCGTACATCTGGTATGGGCCGGAGTCGCCCTTGGCCAGTGCGCGCTTGGCTTCGTCGTAATACTTGCGTTGTTGGTTGAGGTCTACCGCATGAGCAGTCTGGACGGCGGTGGCGGAGAGGAGCAGGCACGATAAAAAGCTGAACAAACGACTGCGCATGAGACTTCCGAGCAGATGAGTCGGTGAAAAGTATTGCTAGCTTAGCCTTTTGCCAGCTCTTGGTGAAAGCATTGCCGACGAGCTTGTCTCATATGGAAATAATTGGCGGTCATAAAGTCTTGTCGAGGCGCGCAGCGGTGCCATGAATGCCGACATCTGCCTGCTATCTCAGGTAGAATGCGCGCCCGGTTTTTGGAGAAGCTCATGACCCTGCTCAAATTCAGCGATGTGTCCCTTGCTTTCGGCGCCATGCCGTTATTGGACAAGGTGTCCTGGCAGATCGCCCGTGGCGAGCGGGTGTGCATCATCGGCCGTAACGGCACAGGCAAATCCAGCATGTTGAAGCTGGTAAAAGGCGTTCAGAAGCCTGATGACGGGGCTGTCTGGCGCGCGCCCGGCCTCAAGATCGGCGAATTGCCCCAGGAATTGCCGGTAGCCGACGGACGGACGGTGTTCGACGTGGTTGCCGAAGGTCTGGATGGCGTCGGTGCCTTGCTGGCCGAGTACCATCACTTGGCGCAGAACTGCGTCACCGAGGAAGACCTGAACAAGCTGATGCATGTTCAGCAGGACCTTGAAGCCCGTGATGGGTGGCGCCTGCAACAGTTGGTCGATAGCACTCTCAGCCGCTTGCAGCTGCCTGCCGACAAGACCCTGGCCGAATTGTCCGGTGGCTGGCGTCGCCGTGTTCTGCTGGCCCAGGCGCTGGTGTCCGAGCCGGACCTGCTGTTGCTCGACGAGCCGACCAACCACCTGGATATCGGCGCCATCGCCTGGCTTGAAGAAGCCCTCAAGGATTTCCAGGGTGCAGTGCTGTTTATCACGCACGACCGGGCATTCCTGCAAAACCTTGCGACCCGCATCCTTGAGCTGGACCGCGGCGGCCTGATCGACTGGGACGGTGACTACGCCAGTTTCCTGGTCCACAAGGAAGCCGCGCTGGCTGCCGAAGAGACCGCTAACGCACTGTTCGACAAGCGTCTGGCCCAGGAAGAGGTCTGGATCCGTCAGGGCATCAAGGCGCGTCGTACCCGTAACGAAGGTCGCGTGCGGGCGCTCAAGGAGCTGCGTGTAGAGCGCAGCGAGCGCCGTGAACGCACCGGCAAGGCCAACATTCAGCTGGACACTGCCGAGAAATCCGGCAAGCAGGTCATGATCCTTGAGAACGTCAGCTTCGCTCATCCGGGCGGGCCGACCCTGATCAAGGACTTTTCCATGGTCCTGCAGCGCGAGGACCGTATCGGTCTGCTCGGTGCCAACGGTACCGGCAAGACCACGCTGCTCAAGCTGATGCTCGACAACCTGCAGCCGACTGCCGGCAAGGTTGAAGTCGGTACGCGTCTGGACGTGGCCTATTTCGACCAGTTGCGTCACCAGCTCGATCTGGAAAAGACCGTAATCGACAACGTTGCCGAGGGACGTGATTTCATCGACATCGACGGCCAGAGCCGTCATGTGCTGAGCTACCTCGGCGACTTCCTGTTCAGCCCGCAGCGTGCCCGCACGCCGGTCAAGGCGCTGTCCGGCGGTGAACGAGCCCGTCTGTTGCTGGCCAAGCTGTTCAGCAAGCCAGCCAACCTGCTGGTGCTCGACGAACCGACCAACGACCTGGACGTCGAAACCCTGGAGCTGCTCGAAGAGGTTCTGCTGACCTTCAAAGGCACCGTGCTGATGGTCAGTCACGACCGGGCATTTCTGGACAACGTCGTCACCAGTACTCTGGTGTTCGAAGGCGAGGGCAAGGTTCGCGAATACGTGGGTGGTTATCAGGACTGGCTGCGTCAGGGCGGTTCGCCGCGTCTGCTGGGCGTCGCCGACACCAAGTCGGGCAAGGCCGAGCTGGCCAGCGCTGTGGTGCAGGCCGCGCCGGTCGCCGCTCAGGACATGCCGGTGGCGAAGAAGAAGCTCAGCTACAAGCTTCAGCGCGAACTGGAGGCGCTGCCTGCGCAGATCGATGAAGTCGAAGGCAAGATGGCCGCGCTGAACGCGGAAATGGCCGAGCCGGGCTTCTATCAGCGCTCGGCGGAGCAGACTGCAGCCGTGCTGGCGCAGCTGGAAAACCTGCAGGCCGAGCTGGACAAGCTGCTGGAGCGTTGGGCCGAGCTGGACGAGTGATAGTCCGGCGCGTTCCTGACATGCAGAAAAGCCCGGGTTAACCGGGCTTTTCTCTGTGGCGGGTCAGCTTACTCGGGTTTCTTGAGGCTTACTGCCAGCACATCGCAGGGTGCGCCGTGCAGGACGTCGTTGGCGGTCGAGCCGAGCAGCAGGGCCAGGCCGTGACGGCCATGGCTGCCGACAACGATCAGGTCGCATTCTTCACTCTTGGCCAGCTTGTGGATTTCCTGGCGGGGCTGGCCGAACACCATGTGGCTTTTGCTGTTCTCCAGTTCCGGATACTTGTCCTCCAGCTTTGCTAGCTTCTGCCTGGCCTGATCGATCTGTTGCTGTTGCAACTGTGAAAGGTCCATCGGCACGTCGCCGCCGAACGCCATGGCGATCGGTTCGACGATGTGCACGACCGACAGTTTTGCCCCGCTGGCCTTGGCCAGCCCGCTGGCGCGACGTATGACCGGGTCACACTCATCGGTGAGGTCGATGGCAACCAGAATGTGTTTGTATGGCATGAGGGTGTCCTCCGGGAGAATTGCAATGATGGGAGTATGGCTCTTTCGTTCGCATCTGGGCAGACCCATGTGCAAGTCATTGTTTTCTAGAATGTTGTAAAGAGCCTGAAATCGGCTGGGGGCAAGAAATATGACGGTCTGGATAGTCCTGTCAATCATTGGTGTGATGTTGAGTCCACTGGTGTGGCTGCGTCCGTCGCGCCAGCAGAGCGGCAGGATGGCGTTGCGCATGCAGGCGCGGCGCCTGGGCATGGGCATGCAACTGACCCCGCAGGAGTGGCCGCACTGGCTGAGCAAGGAGCCGCCCAGCCCTTGCGCGCAGTACCATCGCCCGCGCCTGGGCTCACATGCAGATGCCTGGGTGTACTGGCAAAGCGAGCCGGGCGTGTGGCGCAACCGCTGGCGCGAGCCTTGCGAAGACGCGAAGCTGCTGCCTTACCTGCAAACATTGCCCGTGGATGCCTACAAGGTCGAGGCTGACGGGCAGCTGGTTGCGGTGTACTGGGCGGAGCGGGGCGAGGCAGAAGTGTTACAGCGTATTGATGCGCTGCTCAAGGCCCTGGCCTGACCTGAATCGCAGGCATTAAAAAGCCCGATAACAACATCGGGCCGGGGTTGGCCAGGCAGGCCGATAATTCGTCGCGTGCCGACAGGCTTTCGCCGCCATGTCGGCTTTCGCTGTTGCGCACCCGCAAATCAGCTGCATTGCGAGCCTCTTGTGGCGCAGTGCTGCGACTCTAGACCTTTTGCTTCTTTTTGTCGCGATTCCTGCGAATATTTTTTGCGCGTGCCCTCGTACGGTGCGTTCGTGGCTAATTGTTCGCTGCGCCTATCGAATGTCACGCGGCATGGCTATCGTCATGCAGAAGCCCGCCAGGCCTGGTGTGGCGGCGTATTACCGCGTGCCCCATGCGGCACCTGCAGGGCATTCGAATGGCCACTATCATTACTGCGAATGATGGAGGATCGTAGGTCTTCGTGGGCATTATGAAGCCTGCGCATGCTCCTGTTAAAACGTGGATTTTCAGGTGTTTTGTCGAATTGACAATCGTGTGGTTATGCCTGATGGTGTGCGTACCCAAATCAAACGGGCGTATGAAATGAGCGTTTGGTCGTCAGAGAGCTCTGACAGAATCCCGACTACCACGTCGCGGCGGTAAGCGTGTGATTTGGCGTGTTCATCGACGGCGACGTCGTAGCCCCGTCGGACATTGAGGTCCGGCGGGTATTGTTCAGCTTCCATATTGTGGAGATCAGTTGATGATTTACGAAGGTAAAGCCATCACGGTTAAGGCTCTTGAAAGTGGCATCGTCGAATTGAATTTCGACCTCAAGGGTGAGTCCGTCAACAAGTTCAACCGTCTCACCCTCAATGAGTTCCGCCAGGCAGTCGATGCGGTCAAGGCCGACGCATCGATCAAGGGCGTGATTGTTACCAGTGGCAAAGATTCATTCATTGTCGGCGCCGATATCACCGAATTCGTCGACAACTTCAAGTTGCCGGAAGCTGAGCTGGTCGCCGGCAATCTGGAAGCGAACAGAATTTTCAGTGATTTCGAAGACCTGAACGTGCCGACTGTCGTGGCAATCAACGGTATCGCGTTGGGCGGCGGTCTGGAAATGTGCCTGGCCGCAGACTATCGAGTCATCGCCAGTAGCGCTCGCGTCGGTCTGCCCGAGGTCAAGCTGGGCCTGTACCCGGGTTTCGGCGGCACCGTGCGTCTGCCACGCATCATTGGTGCCGACAACGCGATCGAGTGGATTGCCTCGGGCAAGGAAAACGCTGCGGAAGATGCGCTCAAGGTGGGTGCCGTGGACGCGGTAGTAGCGCCCGACAAGCTGCAGGCCGCCGCCCTTGATTTGATCCAGCGCGCCATTTCCGGCGAGTTCGATTACAAGGCCAAGCGTCAGCCGAAGCTGGACAAGCTCAAGCTCAATGCCATCGAACAGATGATGGCATTCGAAACCGCCAAGGGTTTTGTCGCAGGTCAGGCCGGCCCGAACTATCCGGCCCCTGTCGAAGCCATCAAGACCATCCAGAAAGCCGCCAACTTCGGTCGTGACAAGGCACTGGAGATCGAAGCCGCCGGTTTCGTGAAAATGGCCAAGACTGCAGCCGCACAGAGTCTGATCGGCCTGTTCCTGAACGATCAGGAACTGAAAAAGAAAGCCAAGGGCTACGACAAGATTGCCAAGGACGTGAAGCAGGCGGCCGTGCTGGGCGCCGGGATCATGGGCGGCGGCATCGCCTATCAGTCGGCAGTCAAAGGCACGCCGATCCTGATGAAGGATATCCGCGAAGAAGCCATTCAACTGGGTCTGAACGAAGCGTCCAAACTGCTTGGCGGTCGCCTGGAGAAAGGTCGTCTGACCGCAGCGAAGATGGCCGAAGCGCTTAACGCCATTCGTCCTACGCTGTCCTACGGCGATTTCGGCAATGTCGATCTGGTCGTGGAAGCAGTCGTCGAGAACCCCAAGGTCAAGCAGGCGGTACTGGCCGAAGTCGAAGCCAACGTGGGTGAAAACACCATTCTGGCGTCCAACACCTCGACCATCTCGATCAGCCTGCTGGCCCAGGCCCTCAAGCGCCCGGAAAACTTCGTCGGCATGCACTTCTTCAACCCTGTGCACATGATGCCGCTGGTGGAAGTGATCCGTGGCGAGAAATCCAGTGAAGAAGCGGTCGCCACGACCGTTGCCTACGCCAAGAAAATGGGCAAGAACCCGATCGTGGTCAACGACTGCCCGGGCTTTCTGGTCAACCGCGTGTTGTTCCCGTACTTCGGTGGTTTCGCCAGACTGGTCAGTGCGGGCGTGGATTTTGTGCGCATCGACAAGGTCATGGAGAAATTCGGCTGGCCGATGGGCCCTGCCTACCTGATGGACGTGGTCGGTATCGACACCGGCCACCACGGTCGTGATGTCATGGCCGAAGGTTTCCCTGATCGCATGAAAGATGATCGCCGCTCTGCGATCGACGCTCTGTACGACGCCAAGCGCCTCGGGCAGAAGAACGGCAAGGGTTTCTACGCGTACGAGACCGACAAGAAGGGCAAGCCCAAGAAGGTCAATGACCCGGCAGTGCTGGACGTGCTCAAGCCGATTGTCTACGAGCAGCGCGAAGTCAGCGATGAAGACATCGTCAACTGGATGATGATCCCGCTGTGCCTGGAAACGGTCCGCTGCCTGGAAGACGGTATTGTCGAAACCGCTGCCGAGGCTGACATGGGCCTGATCTACGGTATCGGTTTCCCTCCGTTCCGTGGCGGCGCGCTGCGCTACATCGATTCCATCGGTGTTGCCGAATTCGTTGCCCTGGCTGACCAATACGCCGAACTGGGTGCCCTGTATCAACCGACCACGAAGCTGCGTGAGATGGCCGCCAAAGGCCAGAGCTTCTTCGGTCAAGCGTCTTCCGAGGAATGAACCAATGAGCCTTAATCCAAGAGACGTCGTGATTGTTGACTTCGGTCGCACCCCGATGGGCCGCTCCAAGGGCGGCATGCACCGCAACACCCGCGCCGAAGATATGTCCGCGCACCTGATCAGCAAGTTGCTCGAGCGCAACAACAAGGTCGACCCGGCTGAAGTCGAGGACGTGATCTGGGGCTGCGTCAACCAGACCCTGGAGCAGGGCTGGAACATCGCGCGCATGGCGTCATTGCTGACCCAGATCCCGCACACCTCGGCCGCCCAGACGGTAAGCCGTCTTTGTGGTTCGTCCATGAGCGCGCTGCACACGGCTGCTCAGGCGATCATGACCAACAACGGTGATGTGTTCGTCATCGGCGGTGTCGAGCACATGGGCCATGTCAGCATGATGCACGGCGTTGACCCGAACCCGCATATGTCCCTGCACGCTGCCAAGGCCTCCGGCATGATGGGCCTGACCGCCGAAATGCTCGGAAAAATGCACGGCATCACCCGCGAGCAGCAGGACGCTTTCGGTCTGCGTTCCCACCAGCTGGCGCACAAGGCGACGCTGGAAGGCAAGTTCAAGGACGAGATCATCCCGATGCAGGGTTACGACGAGAACGGCTTCCTCAAGGTCTTCGACTACGATGAAACCATCCGGCCGGACACGACCCTGGAAAGTCTGGCGGCACTCAAGCCTGCCTTCAATCCAAAAGGTGGCACCGTGACTGCCGGTACGTCCTCGCAGATCACTGACGGTGCATCGTGCATGATCGTCATGTCGGCCCAGCGTGCCCAGGACCTCGGTATCCAGCCGATGGCGGTGATACGCTCCATGGCAGTGGCCGGTGTCGACCCCGCAATCATGGGCTATGGTCCGGTTCCGGCCACCCAGAAAGCGCTCAAGCGCGCCGGCCTGAGTATTGCCGATATCGACTTCTTCGAGCTCAACGAAGCCTTCGCTGCACAGGCCTTGCCGGTGTTGAAAGATTTGAAAGTGCTCGACAAGATGAACGAGAAGGTTAACCTGCACGGCGGCGCCATCGCTCTGGGGCATCCTTTCGGGTGTTCCGGTGCACGCATCTCCGGCACTTTGCTCAATGTCATGAAGCAAAATGGCGGCACCTTCGGCGTGTCGACCATGTGTATTGGTCTGGGTCAGGGCATCGCGACCGTTTTCGAACGCGTCTGATTCCTGAGTGTGATGCGAGCCGGGGCTTGGTGCCCCGGCTTTTGTTTTTTGGAAAAATGGTTTCAGGCAAATTTTCTGGACGTGTTACAAGAGGACCGCGACATGCAATTGCAGCCAGGGCTCTATCGCCATTACAAGGGCCCGCACTACCGGGTTTTCAGTGTTGCAAAACATTCCGAAACCGAAGAGGAAGTCGTGTTCTATCAGGCTTTGTACGGCGATTTCGGCATGTGGGTACGTCCCTTGAGCATGTTTCTGGAGTCGGTCGAGGTTGACGGCGAGCACGTCCCGCGCTTTGCTCTGATTGAGGCTGAACCCAGCCTGTTTTCCCGAACGTGAGAGGCGATTGCACAACAGGCTGTGCTTGACCTCACCTTGTAGCCACTATATATAGCGTGGCCTTTACAAGCTCCTCACTGTCTTTCATCTAGTATTCAGGAATTTTCTGATCCATGGGCAAATCGCTGGTCATCGTGGAATCCCCGGCTAAGGCCAAGACCATCAACAAGTATTTGGGCAACCAGTACGTGGTGAAGTCGAGTATCGGCCATATCCGAGACCTGCCCACCAGCGGTTCGGCGAGTGCCGCCAAAGATCCTGCCGCCAAGCGTGGCAAGGCTGCCGCGGGCGAAGGCCCGGTACTGACGCCGAAAGAAAAGGCGCAACGCCAGCTGGTCTCGCGCATGGGAGTCGACCCGGAACACGGCTGGAAAGCCAAGTACGAGATCCTCCCCGGCAAGGAAAAGGTCATTGAAGAGCTGCGCAAGCTCGCCAAGGATGCCGACATCATCTATCTCGCGACGGACTTGGACCGCGAAGGGGAAGCCATTGCCTGGCACCTGCGCGAAGCCATCGGGGGTGATGACAGCCGCTACAAGCGCGTGGTGTTCAACGAAATCACCAAGAAAGCCATTCAGGAAGCGTTTTCCAAGCCAGGCGAACTGGATATTGCCCGGGTCAACGCCCAGCAGGCGCGTCGCTTCCTCGACCGCGTCGTCGGCTACATGGTCTCGCCGCTGCTCTGGCAGAAAGTTGCCCGTGGCTTGTCTGCCGGACGTGTGCAGTCGGTCGCAGTAAAACTGGTGGTCGAACGCGAACGTGAAATCCGTGCGTTCAACCCCGAGGAGTACTGGGAGATCCACGCCGATCTGGGCACTGCCAAGGGCGCAAATGTGCGTTTCGAAGTGGCGCGTGAAAATGGCGAAGCGTTCAAGCCGCTAAATGAAAGCCAGGCCATGGCCGCCCTTGAAAAGCTCAAGGCGTCCAGCTACAGCATCGTCAAGCGTGAAGACAAGCCGACCAGCAGCAAGCCGTCGGCGCCATTCATCACCTCGACCCTGCAGCAGGCGGCGAGCAATCGTCTGGGCTACGGCGTGAAGAAGACCATGATGATGGCTCAGCGCTTGTACGAAGCGGGCTACATCACTTACATGCGTACCGACTCGACCAACCTGTCGGCTGATGCCGTCAGCATGGCGCGCGACTACATCGAAACCGAATTCGGCAAGAAGTACCTGCCGGAGTCGCCCAACGTCTACAGCAGCAAGGAAGGCGCGCAAGAAGCTCACGAAGCGATTCGTCCTTCCGACGTCAACACTCACCCGAGCAAACTGACCGGGATGGAGCGTGACGCCGAGCGTCTTTACGAGTTGATCTGGCGTCAGTTCGTGGCCTGCCAGATGCTGCCTGCGCAATACCTGTCGACCACCGTTACGGTCGCCGCGAGCGATTTCGAGTTGCGCGCCAAGGGCCGAATCCTCAAGTTCGACGGTTACACCCGTGCGCTGCCGCAGATGGCCAAGCCGGGCGATGACGACGTTCTGCCGGACATGGCGCAGGGCGAAACCCTGAAACTGAACAAGCTCGACCCAAGCCAGCACTTCACCAAGCCGCCTGCGCGTTACTCGGAAGCGAGCCTGGTCAAGGAGATGGAAAAGCGTGGCATCGGTCGCCCGTCGACCTACGCAGCGATCATCTCGACCATCCAGGACCGTGGCTACGTGGCGTTGCATAACCGCCGCTTCTACTCGGAAAAGATGGGCGACATCGTCACTGGACGTCTGTCCGAAAGCTTTTCCAACCTGATGGACTATGGCTTTACCGCCGGGATGGAAGAAAATCTCGACGACGTGGCTCAGGGTGAGCGCGACTGGAAGAACGTGCTGGACGAGTTCTACGGCGATTTCCGTAAAAAGCTTGAGGTGGCCGAGGCCGCTGATGGCGGTATGCGTGCCAACCAGCCGGTGATGACCGATATCCCGTGCAAGGTGTGCGGCCGTCCAATGCAGATCCGTACGGCCTCGACGGGCGTTTTCCTGGGTTGCTCCGGCTACAGCCTGCCACCCAAGGAACGCTGCAAGGCGACCGTCAATCTGACTCCCGGCGACGAAATTGCCGACGATGATGAGGGTGAGTCCGAGTCGCGTGTTCTGCGCGGCAAGCATCGTTGTCCGATCTGCAGCACGGCGATGGACGCCTACCTGCTGGACGAGAAGCACAAGCTGCATATTTGCGGCAACAACCCCGATTGCACCGGTTACGAGATCGAGGAAGGCACTTATCGCATCAAAGGCTATGAAGGTCCGAGCCTGGAGTGTGACAAGTGTGGCAGCGAGATGCAGCTCAAGACCGGCCGTTTCGGCAAGTTCTTTGGCTGCACCAACCCGGACTGCAAGAACACCCGCAAACTGCTGAAAAGCGGTGACGCGGCGCCGCCGAAGATGGACCCGGTGAAAATGCCGGAGCTCAAGTGCGACAAGGTTGACGATACGTATATCCTGCGTGATGGGGCTTCGGGCCTGTTCCTGGCCGCCAGCCAGTTTCCGAAGAATCGCGAAACCCGCGCACCGCTGGTCATCGAAATCGCCCCGCACAAGGACGAAATCGATCCCAAGTATCACTTCCTTTGCGAAGCGCCGAAGAAGGATCCGGACGGTCGTCCAGCAGTGATCCGCTACAGCCGCAAGACCAAAGAGCAATACGTCCAGACCGAAGTAGAAGGCAAGCCTACCGGCTGGCGTGCGTTTTATGACGGCAGCGCCTGGAAGGTTGAAGACAAGCGTTGATCGCAAGCGCCCGGCTCAAGTGAGCCGGGCGCTGTTTTCGATAGGCATCCGCCTGTTTCGCCGGACGGCCCAAGTGCCGCAGGCTATGCTGTTCTCTATCCTATCGTTATGGAGAGTGTCGCCATGGCTCATGAGCTCTATACCCGTACCAACCAGAAAATCTATTTCGCAGGGCTCTCGCTCGAAGCGTTGGGGAGGGCGGAGAAGGGGCAGGCGGTGAACTCTCCTGCGTTGCTGCAGGCAGAACGCGAGTCCGCGCTGTTTCATCTGTATGGTGCGCTGCTGGGCCTGTGTCATGAGATCGCAGGTTACTACCGTCTGCCGCAAGCCAGTGCGCGACGTGCGGAAGAGTTGTTGACGCAAGAGGTGCTGAACGCCATCGCCATTCCCGAAATGGCCGAGCTGGTAGAACTCGCCCAGAATCGCCAGACATGGCTTGCGCAACTGCTGGCAGCCTATAACGCGTTGTATGAGCCACCGCGAGCGCCGAAAAAGCTCAAGGGTGATGTCACGCAGCCGATGATACAGGCAGTGAACCTGGACGCAGAGCCGGAGTCTGAACTCTCACGTGAAGAGCTCGAAAATTGGCGCCAACAGCTTAAAGGGTTGGCCATCCGTTTTCGTGAAGGCCTGAGCGAGTGCTGAAAACCAATGAAGTAAGGGCTGGCAGGCTGTTACAATGCCGGCTTATCGCGGAGTAACTGTACCAATGCCTACCTCTTTCCTGGAAATTGTCGAACTACCTGACGGACGTATCGAGCTGCGTCGTGCCGATGACGAGGGTTCTCTGGTAACGCTTGATTTCTCTGCGGATGCCAAAGCTTTCATGCAGGGTCAGCATGTCGAAGTCGCCAAAGCCATGTTGAGTGTGGGTGTGCAGATGGCTGGCCGCTTGGCGGAAGGCGAAATCGAAAAGGATGATGTGCCTCACGTTCTGCATTGATCGACGACTGGGCCTTAGCCCAGCCGGATGTTCAGGCTCTGTGCTTCCCCGATTTTTGCTGCACTGATCAGTTGCTGACGCGCTATGGCGCCTAGCGGGTTGATCCAGCTCACCACCGTATGACTACGCCCCAGTCGAAGTGCTTCGCGAGTCAACTCCAGTACGCTTTGCGTGCCGCGTGGCTGCAGAAGAAGAATCCGCTCCCTGTTCAGCCCGGCATCGCGCAGCCATGTCTGCGTCAGGCTGGATGGCGGTGCGATCAGTGTCAGCCAGCGCGCATCCAGCTCCTCACTCAGTTCCCGAAGAATAGGGGCCAGAAGGTTGAGGCAGTTCCCGGCAGCGCCGCGCAATGACAGTTCACTGAAGGGCTCTGGTTCATCGCCCCACGGCGTTTCGACTGCATCTGTGAGCAGCGGGGCGATGGGCTGAGCCAGAAACGCCTCGAACAGCGGCAATTGCGAATGCGGTGCTTGATGGAACTGCATAACGTCTCCTTAGCGGCGAATGACGCCGACGCTCAAACCTTCGATCACCAGTTCCTGATCCTTGAGATCGACCTCGATGGGTGCGAAATCAGGGTTTTCCGCCAGCAGCCAGACCTTGCTGCCTTCACGCTTGAAACGCTTGACGGTCACTTCATCGCCAATCCGGGCAACCACGATCTGGCCGTTGCGGGCCTCGCGTGTGGTGTGCACGGCGAGCAGGTCGCCATCCAGAATGCCGACGTCCTTCATGCTCATGCCGTGAACGCGCAACAGGTAGTTGGCGCTGGGGTGGAAGAAGGAAGGATTGATGTTGCAGGACTCTTCGATGTGTTGCTGGGCCAGGATCGGTGCACCTGCTGCAACGCGGCCGATGACTGGCAGGCTGCTGTCATCCGGCCGCGCTTCGAAGCCGGGGATGCGAATACCGCGTGAAGCACCTGGGGTCATTTCGATGGCGCCTTTACGCGCCAGGGCTTTCAAGTGCTCTTCCGCCGCGTTGGGCGATTTGAAGCCCAGCTCCTGAGCGATTTCCGCACGTGTCGGCGGGAACCCGTTGTCTTCCAGGCAGCGTTTGATGAAACCCAGGATTTCAGCCTGGCGTGGCGTCAGTTTGATCATGAGGGGCGCTCTGGCTTTTTATACAGTGACTGGGATTATATACAGTGAAGGCGCGTTGGCAATCATCCATTTCATTTTCGCTGCCGAGCGGTGGCCCAACTCATGCAACGCCTCCCGTCAAAAACCTCGGCAATACCTGAGGTTTGTCATTTAACATCCATTACCGTGACTGTCCGGCCACAAAGTGAACGCGCCGACTTGACAACCGAGGCGTTTGATACGTATGTTTCAAACGTTCGTTTGTTAGGCAGAGAGCCATGGCCCAGTCGGAAACCGTTGAACGCATTCTTGATGCTGCAGAGCAGTTGTTTGCAGAGAAAGGCTTTGCCGAAACGTCATTGCGTCTTATCACCAGCAAGGCGTCGGTCAATCTGGCTGCAGTGAATTATCACTTCGGCTCGAAGAAGGCGTTGATTCAGGCCGTGTTCTCGCGTTTTCTGGGACCGTTCTGCATCAGTCTCGACCGCGAACTGGAACGTCGCCAGGCAAAACCCGAACACAAGCCAAGCCTTGAGGAACTGCTGGAGATTCTCGTCGAGCAGGCGCTTGTGGTGCAGCCGCGCAGCGGTAACGACCTGTCGATCTTCATGCGCCTTCTGGGGCTTGCCTTCAGTCAGAGCCAGGGCCACCTGCGCCGCTACCTCGAAGACATGTACGGCAAGGTGTTCCGTCGCTACATGACGCTGGTCAACGAAGCCGCGCCGCGCATTCCACCCATCGAGCTGTTCTGGCGCGTGCACTTCATGCTCGGCGCTGCGGCGTTCAGCATGTCCGGCATCAAGGCCCTGCGCGCCATTGCCGAGACCGATTTCGGCGTCAATACCTCCATTGAGCAGGTCATGCGCCTGATGGTGCCGTTTCTGGCCGCCGGCATGCGTGCCGACACCGGGGTCAGCGACCCTGCGATGATCGCCGCCCAGCTCAGGCCGCGGACCAAGAGCAGCACCAGCGCGCCTGCGGTCGCCAAGGCCTGAAGCCTCTGCCCTGAGTCACGCTGTAGCGGCGTGTCGGATTGCGTCGGGCTTCAGGATCAAGCACCATGCCCGGATTGTGAACGAGCACTGGTGTGTAAGGGTTTTTCTATGAGTTCTGGCCTGCAAGGCTCCTTGATGGTCGATGTCGCCGGCACCTGGCTGACCAGCGAAGACCGTCAGTTTTTGCGTCAGCCCGAAGTGGGCGGTTTGATCATCTTTGCCCGAAACATCGAGCATCCCCGTCAGGTTCGTGAATTGAGCGCCGCGATTCGTGCCGTGCGCCCGGACCTGCTGCTGGCCGTCGATCAGGAGGGCGGGAGGGTGCAGCGCCTGCGTGAGGGCTTCGTACGCCTGCCGCCGATGCGCGCCATCGCCGACAAGCCTGACGCCGAGCTTCTGGCTGAACACTGTGGCTGGCTGATGGCGACCGAAGTGCTGGCGGTCGGACTGGACCTGAGTTTTGCGCCGGTGCTGGACCTCGACTACCAGCGCAGCGCTGTGGTCGGCACGCGTTCGTTCGAAGGCGATCCGCAGCGCGCGGCGTTGCTGGCAGGGGCATTCATTCGTGGGATGAACGCCGCCGGCATGGCTGCCACCGGCAAGCATTTTCCCGGTCACGGCTGGGCTGAAGCCGATTCTCATGTGGCTATTCCGAATGACGAGCGTAGCCTGGAAGAGATCCGCGCCAGTGATCTGGTGCCGTTTGCTCGTCTGAGTCAGCAGCTGGCTGCAGTGATGCCAGCGCATGTCATTTACCCGAAAGTCGATTCGCAGCCCGCAGGCTTTTCAAGGCGCTGGTTGCAGGACATTCTGCGCGACGAACTGCAATTTGACGGTGTTATTTTCAGCGACGACCTGTCGATGGCCGGCGCTCATGTCGTCGGTGATGCGGCCAGCCGTATCGAGGCAGCGCTGACCGCCGGATGCGACATGGGTCTGGTGTGCAACGACCGGGCGGCCGCAGAGCTTGCGCTGGGCGCTGCACAGCGCCTGAAGGTCAAGCCTTCGCCACGTATCGCGCGTATGCGCGGTCAGGCGTCGGCCAGCACCGACTATCGGCAACACCCGCGCTGGCAGGCCGCGCTCCAGGCTCTGCGTGCTGCTCAACTGATCGATTAAGGATTTGCGATGACTGTTTACGCGATTATTGGCGGTACTGGCCTGACCCAGCTCGAGGGCCTGAATATTCGGCAATCCCTGCCGATGAACACCCCTTATGGCGCACCGTCCGGCGAAATCCAGATCGGCGACTATGCCGGTCGTGAAGTGATGTTTCTGGCGCGCCACGGACACCCGCACCGCTTGCCGCCGCATCAGGTTAACTACCGGGCCAATATCTGGGCACTCAAGCAGGCAGGTGCCGAAGCGATTCTTGCGGTCAACGCAGTCGGTGGCATTCATCCGGCCATGGGCACCGGGCATTTCTGTGTGCCGCATGATCTGGTCGACTACACCAGCGGTCGTCAGCACACCTTCTTTGCCGATGATCTGGAAGAGGTCACGCACATCGACTTCAGCTATCCGTACAGCGAACCGCTGCGTGCTCGGCTGATTGCGGCGTTGGCGGCAGAGGGATGCGCGTTCTCCGATCGGGGCGTCTATGCCTGTACCCAGGGACCGCGTCTGGAGACTGTTGCCGAAATCATTCGCCTGGAGCGTGATGGTTGCGACATCGTCGGCATGACTGGCATGCCCGAAGCCGCCTTGGCGCGTGAACTGGAGCTTGAATACGCCTGCCTGGCGCTGGTGGTCAATCCGGCAGCGGGCAAATCGACGACTGTCATTACCATGGCGGAAATCGAACAGGCCCTGCGCGAGGGGATGGGCAAGGTGAAGGCTACGCTTGCCCGGGTTCTTTCGGCGTCCTGAGTTACAGCATGCGCTTGAGGGTATCGTCCTTGCGCACCAGGTGGTGCCAGAGCGCAGCGATCACATGCAGACCGATGACATAGTAAAAGATCGAGCCCAGCAACTTGTGCACGTCTTCGAACGTTTCGGCCAGGTGGTCCGAGGTGGCCAGCGGCCAGGGGATCTGCAGGTCGGTGAGGGGGATGGGCAGTGCGCCTTTCTCCACCATCACCGTCAGCAGGCCCAGTAACGGCTGAGCAAACAGGAACGCATACAGCGCGTAATGGGTCAGGGTTGCGACGATGCGCAACGCCCCTTCAAGCGGCGGTGTAATGCCGGGTGGACGATGACGTCGACGCTCGGCGGCACGGAAAAACGCCATGATCAGAATCAGAATGCCGACCCAGTAATGGCTCTGCACGACCAGCAAACGGTATTCCGAGCCCTTGCTGAACTGGGTGCGGCTCAGAATCAGGGTGTACGCCAGCACGATCAGAATGGCCATTGACCAGTGCAGCCACCTGGCCCGGGCGGTGTAGCGTTGAGAAGTCGATGCATCCACGGTTTGATTCCTTGTCTCTTTGTTTGCAGGTCTGGTGCACAGCTTAGGCTGTCGATCGGGCGCCTGCGTTTCATGATGGCCTGATTTTTTTCACGTGCCTCTCCGGCCACTAAATATGGCAAATACACAGCACGTGAAATACGCGACGGAACCTGTGCCCACGGGTGGCTTCATATGCCGTGAATATTCACCCGGGAGCAAGTCTTGACCAGTGCCAATCCGCCTGTCGGCCCAGCAACACCAGTGTCCGCCAGTGTTTCATTGAATGTACTGACCATGAACATGCACATGGGCTTTGGCATTTTCAATCGCCGCTTCATTCTGCCGGAGTTGCGTGAAGCTGTGCGCACTGTATCGGCCGATATCGTGTTTCTTCAGGAAGTGCACGGCGAACAACAGAGCCATGCGCGCAAGGTCAAGGACTGGCCGACGATTTCGCAGTACGAGTTTCTGGCCGACAGCATGTGGAGTGATTTTGCCTACGGCCGCAACGCGGTGTACCCGGATGGCGATCATGGCAACGCGTTGCTGTCCAAATACCCGATCATCCAGCATGAAAACCTCGATATTTCCATTCATGGCACCGAGCAGCGCGGCTTGTTGCACTGCATTCTCGAGGTGCCACACGCGGGCCGGGTGCATGCGGTCTGTGTGCACCTGGGGCTGCGTGAAAACCATCGGCGTCAGCAGCTCAAACTGCTTAACGAGCTGATGGCACGTATTCCCGAGGGCGAGCCGGTGATCGTTGCCGGTGACTTCAACGACTGGCGCCGGCGCGCCGATGCATCGCTGCAGGGCAGCGGGCTGCATGAGGTTTTCGTCGAGCGCTTCGGGGCACCGGCCAAAAGCTTTCCGGCCCGTTGGCCCTTGCTCTGCCTGGACCGGATCTATGTCCGCAATGCGACGTCGCACCGGCCGAAAGTGTTGTCCAGCCGGCCGTGGTCCCACCTTTCCGATCATGCACCGCTGGCGGTGGAGTTGACCTTATGAGCGACACGACAGGGCAGTGGCGTGACGGCAACTCGGTAGAGTTGCTGATCAATGGCGAGGATTTCTACGCCCGGGTATTCGAGTGCATACGTGCCGCGCGCAAAGAGGTGCTGATCGAGACCTTCATTATCTTTGAAGACCGAATCGGCGAAAGTTTGCAACAGGCGTTGCTCGAAGCCGCCGCAAATGGCGCGAAGGTGGTCGTCACGGTGGACGACTATGGCACTTCGGACCTGAGTTCGACGTTTGTCAGAACCATGATCGACGCCGGTATCCAGATTCAGTTGTTCGATCCGCGCCCGCGGTTCATGGGCATGCGCACCAACCTGTTCCGCCGCCTGCACCGCAAGGTGGTGGTGATCGACGGCGAACTGGGTTTCATCGGCGGCATCAACTACAGCGTCGATCATATGACCGACACCGGGGTGACGGCCAAGCAGGACTACGCCGTTCTGGTCCGCGGGCCGATTGTTGGCGATATTCACCACAGCGCGTTGAATATGCTCAGCAAGGTCGTTCGTGACAAGTTACCGCCCATTGCACTCAAGCTGGACCGCGCCGGTGATGCCAGCATGCTGCTCGCCGAGCGCGATAATGACGAGCACAGCACCGATATCGAAGAGCAGTACCTCGAGGCGATTCGCGCTGCGACGCAACGCATCACCCTGGCCAATGCATATTTTTACCCCAGCTACCGCTTTCTGCGTGAGCTGCGTAATGCCTCACGGCGGGGCGTCAAGGTCACCCTGATCCTGCAAGGCCAACCCGACATGCCGTTCGTGCGGGTCTGCTCGCGACTGACCTATACCTATCTGCTGCGCGATGGCGTGGCCATTCACGAATACAAGCAACGTGCATTGCACGGCAAGGTCGCGCTGATCGACCAGGACTGGTCCACCGTGGGCTCCAGCAATCTCGACCCGCTGAGCCTTGCGCTGAACCTGGAAGCCAACCTGTTCATTCGTGATCGCGCGCTCAATGAGCATCTGCAAAACCATCTGATGGAACTTGCCGCTGCGCACAGCAAGCAAATGAGCCTCAAGGGGGCGGCGCGTGGCCAGTGGTGGCGTGCGCCGATGATCGTATTGAGTTTCTTTTTCCTGCGCCGTTTCCCGGCCATTGCCGGTTTGTTTCCGGTTCACGGTGTGCGCCTCAAGCCACTGCGTGCCGGTGATGTAGTGCCCGAAGCGAAAGTGATCGAACAGCAGCAGAACAACCATCCGATGGACCAGGAGAAAACCCTATGACCCAAGCCACGCAGGCAGCGCCGCACAGTGCGCAGGGAACCAAGTGGAAGTGGGCAAAGCGGGTGTTCAACCTGTTTTTCTTCATCGCCGTCCCGGTTCTGCTGTTTATGCTGGTCAAGAAGCTTGACTGGCAAGAGGTGAAACAGGCGTTGGCGTCCTACAAGGCCAGCACCTTGGCCATCGCGGCGGCGGTGGCTTTTGCCAGCTACGCGACCTACTGCGGCTTTGACGTGTTGGCGCGCTATTACACCCGGCACACGTTGTCGATCAAGCAGATCGTGCCGGTGACGTTTGTCTGCTACGCGTTCAACCTCAATCTCAGTTCCTGGGTCGGCGGCATCGCCTTGCGTTACCGCCTGTATTCGCGACTGGGGCTGGACGTTTCGACCATCACGCGGATTCTCAGCCTGAGCCTGATTACCAACTGGCTGGGCTACATGCTGCTGGCCGGTTTTGTGTTTTCGATGCGTTTTCTGGAGTTGCCCAAGGAGTGGTCGATCGGCACCACAACGCTGCAACTGATCGGCTTCGGACTGTTGGCCGTGTGTTTTGCGTACCTGCTGGCCTGCCGGTTTTCGAAGAAACGCTCATGGACCATCCGTGATCAGGAATTCAATCTGCCATCGATGAAGCAGGCGCTGATGCAGGCCAGTCTGGGCGCTCTGAACTGGTCGTTGATGGCTGCGGTAATTTACACCCTGCTGCCGGACAAGGCGTTTTATCCGGCGATTCTCGGTGTGTTGCTGATCAGCAGCATCGCCGGGGTGATCACTCACATTCCAGCAGGCCTCGGCGTGCTCGAGACCGTGTTTATCACCTTGCTGGCGCACCAGTTTTCCAAGGGCAGCCTGCTCGCAGCGTTGATCGGTTACCGCGCGATCTACTTCCTGCTGCCGCTGCTGCTGGCGCTGGTGGTGTATCTGGTGCTGGAAAAACGCGCGAAGAAAATGGGCGAGAAGAACCAGCAGCGCATGGGCGAGGAAGCCAAATCCTGAGGGCTCAGCCCTCAGTCATCAAACCCGACCTGCTCGTGTATTTCATCGACCTTGAGTTCCAGGCGATACGCCACGGCAATGAACAGCGCCTGGCACAGGCATAGCGTGGCGCTCAGCGAGCGGAAGGCGAACGAGCTGCCCTCGTTGACCAGCAACACCGAGTTGGCGCGCTTGGCCAGCGGCGACAGGTTGCTGTCGGTGATGATCAGCGTCTTGGCCTGATGATGCTGGGCAATGCGCAGGCAGTGCTGGGTCTCCTTGCCATAGGGCGTGAAGCTGATGGCAATCACCAGGTCATTGGCGCGCACACTGCGCATTTGCTCGCGATAGCTGCCACCCAGGCCAGAGATCAGGTGAATGCGCTTGTTGGTGTGTTGCAGGTTGTAGACCAGATAATCAGCCACCGCAAACGAGCGGCGCACGCCCACCACATAGATGTTGTCGGCGTTGACCACCAGGTCCACGGCTTTTTCGAATTCATCGTCATCCAGTTCGACACTCAGGCGTTCCAGGCCAGAGAGGGTGGCGCTGACGCATTCGCGTGCCAGATCGCCTGCGTTGGCTTTCTGTGACTTGTTGGCGATCAGGCTGCGGATACGCTGCTGGTAGTTCTGCACCGGCGTGGTCTTGTGCGTATAAGCCTCGCGAAATAACGCCTGCATCTCGCTGAAACCGCTGAAGCCGAAGCGCTGGGAAAATCGCACGATGGCCGAAGGGTGGACTTCGCACTCGCGGGCGATGTCGCTGATCCGGTCAACCATGATCCGGTCGCTCTGCTGGCTCATATAGCTGGCGATCCGCTTGAGCTGACGTGGCAGTCCCTCGTATTCATCAGTGATCAGTCGCAACAAGCCTTCGGCACTGTTCGGCGGCATGTCGACGCTCGTCCCGGGCAGAGTGGGCTGATCGGCGCTGGTCATATTCACATCCTTTCTGCTTGTTCTTTTTCAGGGCAACGGCGTGCACAGCACGACCGTTGTGTGCCTGACGGTGGAGTCTGCCTTGGGGCAGAACGGCGACTATATCCTAACCGTCTGCGCAGTGTGCCAGCACTTGAATGGCGGTATGGAAAAAATATTCCAATAAAAATAATTATAGAAAAAATATTGATTGATGCGCGCTTACGTTTTACGCTGCATTCACAAAGCAGCGTGTACACATGATGCAAGCGCTGCAGGCTGATAAAAATAACAGGAGCCACCATGGGCCAGACACGCTTTGCCACTGGGCGTCAGTTGGATCTGATTTGCCTCGGACGCCTGGGCGTCGACCTTTATGCACAACAAGTGGGCGCGCGGCTGGAAGACGTTTCCAGTTTCGCCAAGTACCTGGGCGGTTCGTCGGCCAATATCGCCTTCGGCACGGCCAGGCTCGGGCTCAGGTCAGCCATGCTCAGCAGGGTCGGCGATGATCACATGGGTCGCTTTCTGGTCGAGTCCCTGGCTCGCGAAGGCTGTGATGTCAGCGCCGTCAAGCGCGACCCCGAACGCCTGACGGCAATGGTGCTGCTGGGGCTGAAGGATCGTGAAACCTTCCCTCTGGTGTTCTACCGTGAAAACTGCGCTGACATGGCCCTGCGCGCCGAGGACATCGACGAGCAACAGATTGCCTCGAGCAAGGCGCTGCTGATCACCGGCACGCATTTCTCCACTGATCAGGTATTCAAGGCCAGCAGCCAGGCGCTCGACTATGCCGAGAAGCATGACGTCAAACGCGTGCTGGATATCGACTACCGCCCGGTGCTCTGGGGGCTGGCAGGCAAGGCCGACGGCGAGACCCGGTTCGTTGCCGATCAGAAGGTCAGCCAGCATGTGCAGCGCATCCTGCCGCGTTTCGACCTGATCGTCGGCACTGAAGAAGAATTTCAGATTGCCGGCGGTTCGACCGATTTGCTCGCTGCCCTGTGCAAGGTGCGTGAACTGACGGCCGCAACGCTGGTGGTCAAGCTCGGCCCGCAAGGCTGCACGGTGATTCACGGGGCCATTCCCGCGCGGCTGGAAGAGGGCGCTATCTACCCCGGCGTGCAGGTCGAAGTGCTCAACGTGCTCGGTGCGGGCGATGCGTTCATGTCCGGTTTTCTCAGCGGCTGGCTCAAGGAGGCCAGCGACGAGCGCTGCTGCCAGCTGGCCAATGCCTGTGGCGGGCTGGTGGTGTCGCGTCACGCCTGCGCGCCCGCGATGCCGACCCCGGCCGAGCTCGATTACCTGTTCAACAGCCCGCAACCCATCACCCGTCCTGATCAGGATGTCGCCCTGCAACGGCTGCATCAGGTCAGCGTGCCGCGCAAGCAGTGGCGGCAGTTGTTCATCTTCGCCTTCGATCATCGCGGCCAGTTGGTCGAACTGGCGCAACAGGCCGGGCGTGATTTGGGCAGCATCAGCCAGCTCAAGCAGTTGTTCGTGCAAGCGGTCGAGCGGGTCGAAGCCGACCTGCGCAAGCGCGGTATCGAGGCCGATGTCGGTCTGCTTGCCGACCAGCGCTTCGGTCAGGATTCACTCAACGCGGCGACCGGTCGCGGCTGGTGGGTAGCGCGTCCGGTGGAAGTGCAGGGTTCAAGGCCGCTGGCCTTCGAGCACGGTCGCTCCATCGGCAGCAATCTGCTCGCCTGGCCGCAAGAGCAGATCATCAAGTGCCTGGTGCAATATCACCCCGATGACGAGCCGATGTTGCGCCTGGAGCAGGAAGCGCAGATCAAGGCGCTCTACGACGCTTCGAAAGTCAGCGGCCATGAGTTGCTGCTGGAAATCATCCCGCCCAAGGATCACCCGTCGCCTCATCCGGACGTGATGCTTCGCTCGCTGAAGCGCTTGTACAACCTGGGCATCTACCCTGCGTGGTGGAAGATCGAGGCGCAGAGCGCGCAGGTCTGGCAGCAACTGGACGAACTGATCCAGCAACGCGATCCGTATTGCCGCGGCGTGGTGCTGCTCGGGCTCAATGCGCCGGTCGAGGACCTCGCCGCCGGCTTTGCCGAAGCACGCCACAGCCGCGTCTGCCAGGGCTTTGCCGTCGGCCGGACAATATTCCGTGAGCCAAGCCGGGCCTGGATGGCCGGCGAAATAGACGATGCGACGCTGATCGGTCGGGTGCAGAGCACCTTCAACTGGTTGATCGAATCCTGGCGCGAAAGCCGCGCCTGATCGGTTCCGTGTTTCGACGTCACGACAACAACGTCGCGATAACAACAAAAAAGGTGCAGCCATGCCCGTTTCGACTTCCACACCCAGGATCCGCATCGGCATCAATCCGATCTCCTGGAGCAACGATGATTTGCCGGCCCTTGGCGGAGAAACCCCGCTGAGCACGGCGCTGAGCGAAGGCAAAGCCATTGGCTACGAGGGCTTCGAGCTCAACGGCAAGTTTCCGAAAGATGCCAAGGGCGTCGGTGATGTATTGCGGCCCCATGATCTGGCGCTGGTGTCCGGCTGGTACTCCAGCCGCCTGGCGCGGCGTTCGGTGGCCGAGGAAATCGAAGCCATCACTGCGCATGTGCAACTGCTCGCCGAAAATGGCGCTTCAGTGCTGGTGTATGGCGAGGTGGCCGACTCGATTCAGGGGCAGCGTATTCCGCTGGTCGAACGACCGCGTTTTCACACCGATGCCGCCTGGCATGAGTACGCCGAAAAATTGACCGAGCTGGCGCGTTTCACCCTGTCCCGAGGCGTGCGTCTGGCGTATCACCATCATATGGGAGCTTACGTCGAGTCGCCGCAGGATATCGACCGGCTGATGGCGCTGACCGGTGAGGAAGTCGGGCTGCTGTTCGATTCCGGGCATTGCTACATGGGCGGTGGCGACCCTCTTCAGGTGTTGAGCAAGCACATCCAGCGTATCTGTCATGTGCATTTCAAGGACGTGCGCAAGCCGGTGGTGCAACTGGCGCGCAACAATCTGTGGAGCTTTCCGGACTGCATCATCAACGGCACCTTCACGGTGCCGGGCGACGGCGACATCGACTTCTCGGCGCTGCTCAAAGTCTTGTTGCAGGCCGATTACAACGGCTGGCTGGTGGTCGAGGCCGAACAGGACCCAGCCGTAGCGCCGAGTTATGTCTACGCCAAAAAAGGCTATGACACGCTGCGCCAACTGCTGGCCGATGCACGATAAGGAGGACTCAAGCATGAATCTGCTGACCAAGAGCAAATCCACTGGCCGCGACGTCGTAGCGCTGGCCCCCGGTTCGCTGGAATACGTGAACTTCGCCGCCTACCGCCTGGAGTCCGGCGAAAGCCTGCCGCTGAGTGCAGGCGAAAACGAGCTGTGCGTGGTCCTGCTGACCGGGCACGCCAGCGTCAGTGGCGAAGCGCCGGGGCAGGGCGCTTTCAACTGGGAAAACATCGGCGACCGACAATCGGTATTCGAAGAAAAATCGCCATTCGCGGTCTATCTGCCGCCGCATAGCCAGGCGCAGTTTGTCGCGCGTGGCGCGGTGCAGCTTGCCGTATGCACGGCGCCGGGCGATGCCGGCAAACATTTTCCGGCACGCTTGATCATGCCGGGCAGCATGAAGCGCAGCGTACGCGGCAAGGGCGCCAATACCCGTTATGTGTGCGACATATTGCCGGACAGCGAAGCGGCGCATTCGCTGCTGGTGGTCGAGGTGCGTACACCTTCCGGGCATTCCTCCAGTTACCCGCCGCACAAGCATGACCGGGACAACCTGCCGCACGAGAGCTTCCTCGAAGAAACCTACTACCACCAGGTCAACCCGCCGCAGGGCTTCGTTTTCCAGCGGGTTTACACCGACGACCGCAGCATCGATCAGGCCATGGCCGTGGAAAACAATGACCTGGTGACCGTGCCCAAGGGCTACCACCCAGTCTCCGTACCCTATGGCTATGAGTCCTGGTATCTGAACGTAATGGCCGGCCCGACGCGCGCCTGGCAGTTCCACAACGATCCGCAGCACAGCTGGCTGCTGGATCTCTGATTTCCCCTTTTTGTTCTGGAGGCATGAGATGAACGAGTCACCGGTAATCGGCCACTACATCAACGGACACCTGGACACGGGCGAGGGCGAGCGTTACAGCGATGTCTTCAACCCGGCAGTCGGCACGGTCCAGGCGCGTGTTGCGCTGGCCAGCGTGAAGACCGTGGATGAAGCGGTTGCGGCGGCCAAGGCGGCGTTTCCGGCCTGGTCCGAGCAGTCCTCGTTGCGCCGTGCGCGGGTGATGTTCAAGTTCAAGGAACTGCTGGATCATCACCACGACGAACTGGCGCAGATCATTTGCCGCGAGCACGGCAAGGTGTTGTCCGACGCACGCGGCGAGGTGGTGCGCGGTATCGAGATCGTCGAATTTGCCTGCGGTGCCCCCAACCTGCTGAAGAGCGATTTCAGCGACAACATCGGCGGCGGTATCGATAACTGGAACCTGCGTCAGCCACTGGGCGTCTGCGCCGGGGTCACGCCGTTCAACTTTCCGGTCATGGTGCCCTTGTGGATGATTCCCATGGCGCTGGTGACGGGCAACTGCTTCATCCTCAAACCTTCCGAGCGCGATCCGTCGGCCAGCCTGCTGATGGCGCGCCTGCTCAAGGAAGCCGGTCTGCCCGATGGCGTCTTCAATGTGGTGCAGGGTGACAAGGTGGCGGTCGATGCGTTGCTGCAGCACCCTGACATCGAGGCCATTTCCTTTGTCGGCTCGACCCCGATCGCTGAATACATCCATCAGCAAGGCACTGCCCACGGCAAGCGCGTGCAGGCGCTGGGCGGGGCCAAGAACCATATGATCGTGATGCCCGACGCTGATCTGGATCAGGCCGCCGACGCCTTGATCGGGGCGGCTTATGGCTCGGCAGGGGAGCGCTGCATGGCGATCTCGATTGCCGTGGTGGTCGGCGATGTCGGCCAGCGCCTCATCGACAAGCTGCTGCCGCGCATCGACCAGCTCAAGGTCGGCAACGGCATGCAGGCCGATTCGGACATGGGGCCGCTGGTCACCGCCGTGCACAAGGCCAAGGTCGAGGGCTTCATCGATCAGGGCGTCAAAGAGGGCGCCAGGCTGCTCGTCGATGGGCGCAACTTCAAGGTGCCGGGTGCCGAGCAGGGCTTTTTCGTCGGCGCGACGCTGTTCGACCACGTCACGCCGCAGATGCAGATCTACAAGGAAGAAATCTTCGGCCCGGTGCTGGGCATCGTCCACGTCGCGGATTTTGCCAGCGCTGTGGCGCTGATCAACGCGCACGAGTTCGGCAATGGCGTGTCGTGTTTCACCAGCGATGGCGGCGTGGCCCGCGCGTTCGCTCGCAGCATCAAGGTCGGCATGGTCGGCATTAACGTGCCGATTCCGGTGCCCATGGCCTGGCATTCGTTTGGTGGCTGGAAGCGGTCGCTGTTTGGTGATCACCATGCCTATGGCGAAGAAGGCCTGCGTTTTTACAGCCGCTACAAAAGCGTCATGCAGCGCTGGCCGGACAGCATCGCCAAAGGCCCCGAGTTCGGTATGCCGACTGCCAAATAGTCTTCATCAATGGAATGTTTGCGGAGAATAAGAACAATGAACCACCCTCTGCGTTTCGCCCTTAATCGAATGGTCGCGCCGCGCCTGTCTCTGGAAAGTTTCGTCGACCTGGCGGTCAAGCTGGGTGCCGATGCCATCGAGATTCGCAACGACCTCAAGGGCATCGAGATCGAAGACGGCACTGCCCCCGAGGTCGTCCGTGATCTTTGTGCTGCCAAGGGGGTAGAGGTGTTGTCCATCAACGCCCTGTACCCGTTCGATGTCTGGAACCAGGAGCGCGCTGCCCAGGCGACGAAGCTGGCGCAGTACGCCCGCGACTGCGGTGCCCGCGGTCTGGTGCTGTGCCCGCTCAATGACCGTGCCGACCTGCGCAACGGCGCGCAGCGCGCTGCGGGATTACGCACCGCATTGACGGCCTTGGCCCCGATTCTTCGCGAGCACGGAATTCTCGGCTTCGTCGAACCGCTGGGTTTCGAGGAGTGCTCGCTGCGACTCAAGCGTCAAGCGGTGGATGCGATCAAAGCTGTGGGCGGGCTGGATGTCTACCGACTGGTTCACGACACCTTTCATCACCATCTGGCCGGCGAGGTCGAGCTGTTCCCGGAGCTGACCGGGCTGGTACATATCTCCGGTGTCGAGGATGCGCAGACACCGCTCAACAGCATTCGCGATGGTCACCGCGTGCTGGTCGGCGAAGGCGACATTCTGGGTAATGCGTCGCAGATCGAGCGCTTGCTGGACAGCGGCTATGAGGGGCATCTGTCGTTCGAACCGTTTGCTGAAAGCGTTCACGTGCTGGATGACATTCCTCAGGCAATAGCGGCAAGCATGACGCATTTGTCACGAGCCGTTTCGCAGCGTCACTGACTTCAGCCGTCAGGCCGGCTTAAAACCTGGCCACCTCAAACAAGAACAAGGTGCGAACATGAGTACAACCCGACTGACCATGGCCCAGGCCCTGGTGAAGTTTCTCGATAACCAGTACGTCGAAGTCGACGGCGTACAGAGCAAATTCGTCGCCGGCATTTTCACCATTTTCGGGCATGGCAACGTGCTGGGGCTTGGGCAGGCGCTGGAGCAGGACAGCGGCGACCTGGTGGTCCATCAGGGCCGTAACGAGCAGGGCATGTGCCACGCCGCCATCGGTTTTGCCAAGCAGCACCTGCGTCGCAAGATCTACGCGTGCAGTTCATCGGTCGGCCCTGGCGCGGCGAACATGGTCACCGCTGCGGCAACGGCCTCGGCCAACCGCATCCCGTTGCTGCTGTTGCCGGGCGATGTCTACGCCAGCCGCCAGCCCGATCCGGTGCTGCAGCAGATCGAGCAGTTTCACGACCTGAGTATCAGCACCAACGACGCGTTCAAGGCGGTGAGCAAATACTGGGACCGCATCAACCGGCCCGAGCAGTTGATGAGCGCAGCGCTCAATGCCATGCGCGTACTGACCGACCCTGCCGACACGGGCGCCGTTACCCTGGCGCTGCCTCAGGATGTGCAGGCTGAAGCCTACGACTATCCGGATAGCTTCCTGCAAAAACGCGTGCACCGTATCGACCGGCGTCCGCCAAGCAAGGCCATGCTTGACGACGCGTTGCAACTACTTGTCGGCAAGCGCAAGCCGTTGCTGATCTGCGGCGGCGGGGTGCGTTACTCCGGCGCGGCGGATGCCTTGCAAGCCTTTGCCGAGCGCTTCGATATTCCGTTCGCCGAAACTCAGGCCGGCAAAAGTGCCATCGTTTCGGCGCACCCGTTGAACATGGGCGGCATCGGCGAAACCGGCACGCTGGCGGCCAATCGGCTGGCCAAAGAGGCTGACCTGATCATCGGCGTAGGCACCCGTTACAGCGATTTCACCACCGCGTCGAAATGGCTGTTTCAGAACCCGGATGTGCAGTTTCTCAACCTCAATGTCGGTGCCTTTGATGTGCAGAAACTGGACGGCGTGCAGGTCCTGGCCGATGCGCAGATGGCATTGCAGGCGCTGACCGAAAGCCTCCAGGCCTGCGGTTATCGTGCGGCCTGGGGCGATGCACCGCGATCGGCACGTGCCGAGCTGGATGCCGAGGTGGATCGCCTGTACGCGGTCGAGTACCAGCGTGAGGATTTTGTCCCGGAAATCAACGATCACCTGGACCCTGCCGTGCTGCGCGATTTCATCGAGCTGACGGGTTCGTGTCTGACTCAGAGTGGTGTATTGGGCATCCTCAACCAGAGCCTGCCTGCCGATGCGGTGATCGTTGCAGCAGCGGGCAGCTTGCCGGGTGATCTGCAGCGCGCCTGGCGCAGTACCGGAGTCGACACCTATCACGTCGAATACGGTTATTCGTGCATGGGTTATGAGGTCAACGCCGCACTGGGCGTGAAGCTCGCAGCGCCGCACCGCGAAGTCTTTGCGCTGGTCGGCGATGGCTCTTACATGATGCTCCATTCGGAGCTGGCCACCTCTATCCAGGAGCGGCGCAAGATCAACGTGGTGTTGCTGGACAACATGACTTTCGGCTGTATCAACAATCTGCAGATGGAGCACGGCATGAACAGCTTCGGCACCGAGTTCCGTTTCCGCAATCCGGAAACCGGCAAGCTCGACGGTGACTTTGTACCAGTGGATTTCGCCATGAGTGCTGCCGCCTATGGCTGCAAGACCTACAAGGTGAGTACTGCCGAACAACTGCGCCAGGCGCTCGCCGATGCACAACGTCAGACCGTGTCGACGCTGATCGACATCAAGGTCCTGCCCAAGACGATGATCCACAAATACCTGTCGTGGTGGCGTGTCGGGGTTGCCGAAGTGTCGACCACCGGCACTACCGCTCAGGTGTATGAAAAGCTCAATCGCGAGCTGCTCAAGGCTCGTCAGTACTGATCACTTTTATCGTTCAGCGCCCGTGATCCGTTCACGGGTACATCCAATAACAAAAAAGGAACATGAAAATGGCATTGAAACTCGGCGTGATCGGTACAGGCGCAATCGGTCAGGATCATATCCGGCGTTGCAGCAAGACGCTGGTCGGCAGTCAGGTGGTGGCCGTCACCGACATCAATCTCGAACAGGCAGCGAAAGTGGTTCGCGATCTGGACCTCAGCGCCGAAGTGTATGCCAACGGGCACGCATTGATCGCCGCGCCGGATGTCGAGGCGGTACTGGTCTGCTCCTGGGGTCCCAGTCACGAAGAATATGTGCTGGCGGCCATCGCTGCGGGCAAGCCGGTGTTCTGCGAAAAGCCGCTGGCAGTCACTGCCGAAGGCTGCCGGCACATTGTCGAAGCCGAGATCGCCAGTGGCAGGCGTCTGGTACAGGTAGGGTTCATGCGCCCTTATGACCAAGGCTATCGCGCGCTCAAGGCAGTGATCGACAGCGGCCAGATTGGCGAGCCGCTGATGCTCCACTGCGCGCACCGCAACCCGCGGGTGGGCGAGAATTACAAGACCGACATGGCCATCACCGATACGCTCATTCACGAACTCAACGTGCTGCGCTGGCTGCTCGACGATGACTACGTGTCGGTGCAGGTGGTATTCCCGCGCAAGACCAGCAAGGCCCTGGCGCACATGAAGGACCCGCAGATCGTGATGCTGGAAACGGTCAAGGGCACACGTATCGACGTCGAAGTATTCGTCAATTGTCAGTATGGCTACGACATCCAGTGTGAAGTCGTCGGCGAGACGGGTATTGCCAGACTGCCGGAGCCCTCTCAGGTCCAGTTGCGCAGCGAAGCGAAGCTGTCCAACGCGATTCTGATGGACTGGAAAGACCGCTTCATCGCTGCTTACGACGTCGAGTTGCAGGACTTCATCGACGGCGTCAAAGCGGGGACCCTCTACGGCCCTTCGGCCTGGGACGGCTATGCCGCCGCTGTGGCCGCCGATGCCTGCGTGCTGGCGCAGAACACGGGTGCAGTCGTGCCGATCGCGCTCGCCATGCGTCCGGTGTTCTATAACTGACCATCCTGCGGTTAAACAGGACATCTCTTGAAAGGAATAAAAGGGAGGCATCATGCGTATTGCACTGGACCCTTACATGTATCGCCATCTGTCACTGGGGGCGATGGTCGATAAAACCGCGGAGCTGGGCTATGACTATATCGAGCTGTCGCCGCGTGAAGATTTCATGCCATTTTACAAATACCCGCGGGTGGATCGGGCGCGGATCAGGGAGTTTCGCAAAGCCCTGAGTGATGCCGGGGTGAAACTCTCCTCGTTGCTGCCGCTGTACCACTGGGCTGCGCCAGATGAAGACCTGCGTATTGCAGCGGTTCGCAACTGGAAACGTGCCATTCAGCTCGCCGTTGAGATGGACTGCGACCTTATGAATACCGAGTTCAGCGGGCAATCCGACCATGCGCTGGTCTGTGAAAACCAGTTCATGAAATCCATGGATGAATTGATGCCGCATTTCGAGCGTGAAGGTATAAAGCTCGATATTCAGGCGCACCCCTACGATTTCTGCGAGCGCAACAACGAGTCGGTGGATATTATTCGCGGGCTCGATCGGGACTGGATCAACTACCTGTACGCGGCACCACACACTTTCTTCTACGACGATGGCGTTGGCGATATCGCTTCGATGCTGCGCTATGCCGGCGACAAACTCACGCATCTGATCATTGCCGACACCTATAATCACCGGGCTTCTTCCAACCTGCGCTACATCGTCAACCCGCCCGGCGTGACGGCGACGGTGCATCAGCACCTGGACATCGGCCAGGGCGAGGTGAACTGGGAGGCGTTCTTCTCGACGTTGCGGGACATCAAGTTCGACGGCATTGCCACAGTGGCGGTATTTGCCTGGGAGGAACGCGCAGATGAATCGAGCCGATTCATGCTGGAGCGGGTCAAAAGCGAGCTGCTCCGTTGAAACGGCGGCATCAACTACACAACCGACGGCTGCGGCCATGAGGTTCATGGACTACAGGAGACATGCATGCGAGCAGGGCTGGTGGGCTATGGCAAAGGCGGGCGTTACTTTCATGCGACGCTGATTTCAAGTTTGCCGGGTGCCACGTTTGTGGGTGTGGTGACCCGTTCACCCGAGCGCAAACAGGAAGTGGCCAAAGACCATCCCGGCGTGGCGACCTTCGACACGCTGGCGGAGCTGGTCGCTGCCGGGGTTGATGTGGTGGTGATTTCCACACCGCTGGCCTCGCGCCGAGCGTTGATCCTCGAAGCGATAGAACTGGGTGTCGGAGTGGTCAGCGACAAGCCCTTCGCCAGTGATGCAGCGCAGGCACGCGAGCTGGTGGACGCGGCCGAGCGCCGTGGCGTACTGCTCAGCGTTTATCAGAACCGCCGCTGGGATTCGGACTTCCTCACCGTGCGCAAATTGCTCGACAGTGAGGCGCTGGGCGCGGTTAGCCGGTTCGAGTCCAGCATCGAGCGTTATTCGCCACGGTCTGTCGGCAAAGCCAGCGGCGGTGGCGTGCTGCGTGATCTGGGCAGTCATCTGGTGGATCAGGCGCTGGTGCTGTTCGGGCCGGTCGAACGGGTGTATGCCGAATTGCAATTCGCTGCGCCGCAAGACGAACTGGACCACACGTTCTTCGTTTCCCTGAGGCATGCCAGCGGCGTGACCTCACACCTGTCCGGCAGTTGCCTGCAAAACAGTGCCAAACCGCGTTTCAGGGTCAGTGGGGCGAAGGGCTGTTACAGCGTCGATGGGCTGGACGGCCAGGAAGAGGCCGCCTTTGCCGGGCTCACGCCAAAGTCCGAGGGCGAGCGCTGGGGTGTCGAGGAGCATCGGCGCTGGGGCTGGTTCGAGCAGGGTGAGCATCGCGAGCGTGTACCGTCGGAGCGCGGTTGCTGGCTTGAGTTCTACCGCCAGCTGCAAAGCGCTGTCGACGAGCAGGGCAGTAATCCGGTCAATCCACACGATGCGATAGCCTCTGCGCAGGTCATGGATGCCGCGCGCCTGAGCGCTAGAGAGGGGCGGGTCGTAGTGCTGTAGCCATCGCGCACTGCAGCGCATCCAGCAGCCCGTTATCGAAGAGAGCCTGACGCTTGCCATGCGTCAGGCTTTGTCGTTTCTGCAACCGCACAAAATGAAATGGAATAAAATTCTAAAATTAGTTGAATTGGAAAATATTTTCCAATAGAGTCTTTTTCAGGTTACCGACTATCGAATCCCTCGCGTTTTGAAGGTTTTTCAGATCACGAGATGCAAGCCCTACAAAAACAAAACAAAAGATAGGTACTGTCGATGAAAACCCCTACCTCTGGCGTCACCGCCAAGCGTTCTGCCACCCCGTCATTCTGGATCCGGACCCTGGAGCGATTTCTCACCGTCGTCGCCCGTGGCCTGTGCGTGCGCCACAAGGATGCGCAACTGTTCTGCATCCCCGGTGCTACCGGAATCCGCCTGTCACGCTGATTTGCTGCATCCACACAACAACAAGAATTTGGAGACAGATCCTCATGAAGACCAAGATTGCTTTGACCTCGTTGGCGATGGCGCTGATGCTGGGCAGCGGTGCAGCTTTGGCCGATATCAAGATCGGTGTGGCTATGTCGCAGTTCGATGACACCTGGCTGACCTACCTGCGTGACGACATGAATGCCAAGGCCAAAGTCATGTCCACGACCGAGAAAGTGGACCTGCAGTTCGTCGATGCCCGCGCGGACGTCAACAAGCAGCTTGATCAGGTCAAGGACCTGATCAACAAGAAAGTCGACGCGCTGATCGTCAATCCGGTCGACACCGCTGCTACCGGGCGGATCACCAAGGAAGCGGTCGCCGCCGGTATCCCGCTGGTCTACGTCAACCGCCGCCCGGACGATCCGAAGCTGCCAGCAGGCGTCGCCACCGTGACGTCGGATGACATGGAGGCTGGTCGACTTCAGGCGCAATACATCGCTGACAAGATGGACCACAAGGGCAGTGTCATGATTTTGCTGGGTGACCTGGCCAACAACTCCACGCAAAACCGCACCAAGGGCATCAAGGAGGTGTTGGCCAAGTACCCGGACATCAAGATAGACCAGGAGCAGACTGGTACCTGGCTGCGCCAGAAGGGCATGGACCTGACCAACGACTGGCTCACTCAAGGGCGCAAATTCAACGCGGTGCTGGCCAACAACGATGAAATGGCCATTGGTGCGGCGATGGCGCTGAAGCAGGCAGGCGTCGGCAAGGGCAGCGTTTTCGTCGCCGGTGTCGACGGTACCCCGGACGGACTGAACGCCGTGACCAAGGGCGATCTGGCCGTATCGGTCTATCAGGACGCGAAAGGGCAGGCCGACGGGGCGATAGATGCCGCGGTGAAACTGGCCAGGAAGGAAAAGGTCGAGCCCCAGGCGATCATCATTCCCTATCGCCTGATCACCCCTGAAAACGTCGCCACTTTCAAATAACAACGATCGTCAGGCCCGGCAGGGCACGCAAATGCTCTGCCGCAGCCTGCCGCTTGAGGAGTTGTGATCATGTTCGGTTCTGCTACTGCCAATCCGCCCGCGCAACGCGATCTGCCGTCCGGCGACGGGGATGGCGGGGCGCCTGACGCCCAGGCCCCGTATCTGCTGGAAATCAGCCATGTCACCAAGGGCTTTCCTGGCGTGGTTGCGCTCAATGATGTGCAACTGCGTGTTCGCCCTGGCAGCGTGCTGGCGCTGATGGGCGAGAACGGAGCCGGAAAATCCACCCTGATGAAAATCATTGCGGGCATCTATCAGCCGGACGCGGGCGAAATCCGTCTGCGTGGCAAGCCGGTCCGCTTCGAGACGCCTCTTTCAGCGTTGCAGGCAGGCATCGCCATGATCCATCAGGAACTGAACCTGATGCCGTTCATGAGCATTGCCGAGAACATCTGGATCGGTCGCGAGCAGCTCAACGGCCTGCACATGGTCGATCACCGCGAGATGCATCGCTGCACTGCCGAGCTGCTGGAGCGCCTGCGCATCAAGCTCGATCCCGAGGAACTGGTCGGCACGCTGAGCATCGCCGAGCGGCAGATGGTGGAGATCGCCAAGGCCGTGTCATACAACTCGGACGTGCTGATCATGGACGAACCGACCTCGGCCATCACCGAAACCGAAGTCGCTCACCTGTTCTCGATCATCAGCGACCTGCGTGCCCAGGGCAAAGGCATCATTTACATCACCCACAAGATGAACGAAGTCTTCGAAATCGCCGACGAAGTGGCGGTGTTCCGCGACGGTGCCTACATCGGTCTGCAGCGTGCTGAAAGCATGGATGGCGACAGTCTGATCACCATGATGGTGGGCCGGGAACTGACCCAGCTGTTCCCCGAACGGGAGAAACCGGCAGGCGATGTGTTGCTGTCCGTCAACCGGCTGAGCCTGAACGGCATTTTCAAGGATGTGAGCTTCGACCTGCGTGCCGGGGAGGTGCTTGGCATTGCCGGGCTGATGGGTTCCGGGCGCACCAATGTAGCCGAGACGCTGTTTGGCATAACCCCCAGCGACAGCGGCGAGGTGCGCTTCGATGGCAAGACGGTGCACATCGGCGATCCACATCAGGCCATCGAACTGGGTTTTGCGCTACTCACGGAGGACCGCAAATTGACTGGTCTGTTTCCATGCCTGTCGGTGATGGAAAACATGGAGATGGCCGTGCTGGCCAACTATGCCGGCAACGGTTTCGTGCAACAGAAGGCCTTGCGCGCCCTGTGCGAAGACATGTGCAAAAAGCTTCGGGTCAAGACGCCGTCACTGGAGCAGTGCATCGACACATTATCCGGGGGTAACCAGCAGAAGGCGCTGCTGGCGCGCTGGCTGATGACCAACCCCAAGGTACTGATTCTGGATGAGCCGACACGCGGTATCGACGTGGGGGCCAAGGTGGAAATCTACCGCCTGATCTCCCTGCTGGCCAGTGAGGGCATGGCGGTCATCATGATTTCCTCTGAGCTGCCGGAGGTGCTTGGCATGAGTGACCGGGTCATGGTCATGCACGAAGGCGAAATGATGGGCATCCTTGATCGCAGTGAAGCGACCCAGGAAAAAGTCATGCATCTGGCCTCCGGCCACAAGGTTCATTGAGTTCGCACTACAGGGCTCGGTAGAAGAAGAACAAGAGGATAACGAACATGAGCGACGCGATTCTGCAAAATAAACCGGCCATGACGCCGACCAGAAGCAAACGGCGGCTGCCCACCGAACTGAGCATCTTTCTGGTGCTGATCGGCATCGGCCTGATCTTTGAACTGTTCGGCTGGATCGTCCGTGATCAGAGCTTCCTGCTCAATTCCCAGCGTCTGGTACTGATGATCCTGCAGGTGTCGATCATCGGCTTGCTGGCCATCGGCGTGACCCAAGTGATCATCACCACCGGCATCGATCTCTCCTCCGGCTCGGTGCTTGCGCTTTCAGCGATGATTGCCGCAAGCCTGGCTCAGACTTCCGACTTCTCCCGGGCGGTGTTTCCGTCGCTGACCGACCTGCCGGTGTGGATTCCGGTCGTTGTCGGTCTCGGCGTCGGGCTGCTGGCGGGCGCCATCAATGGCAGCATCATTGCCATAACCGGTATTCCGCCGTTCATTGCCACGCTGGGCATGATGGTCTCTGCGCGCGGCCTTGCACGCTTCTACACCGAAGGTCAGCCGGTCAGCATGCTCTCCGACTCGTACACGGCCATTGGCCAGGGCGCGATGCCGGTGATCATCTTCCTGGTGGTGGCGGTCATCTTTCACATAGCCCTGCGTTACACCAAGTACGGCAAGTACACCTACGCCATTGGCGGCAACATGCAGGCGGCACGCACCTCGGGGATCAACGTCAAGCGCCATCTGGTCATCGTCTACAGCATCGCCGGGCTGCTGGCCGGGCTGGCGGGTGTGGTTGCCTCGGCGCGAGCGGCAACCGGGCAGGCCGGGATGGGCATGTCCTACGAGCTGGACGCCATCGCCGCTGCGGTCATCGGCGGCACTAGCCTTTCCGGAGGGGTCGGGCGGATTACCGGTACGGTTATCGGTGCGCTGATCCTCGGCGTGATGGCCAGCGGTTTCACCTTTGTTGGTGTAGACGCCTATGTTCAGGACATTATCAAAGGCTTGATCATTGTCGTGGCCGTGGTAATCGATCAATATCGCAACAAGCGCAAGACCAAGCGCTGATTCCATCACCTGCATCAAAGGGCCTTTCAAGGCCCTTTTGTGCGTTGGAGTTTGCAGGAACCGATTCGTTGTCAGTGGGTCAGAGCCTCATCAAGCAACCTGCTGGCCAGGTCTTTCGCCCGCACTTGAAGGGTTTTAAGGTATTTGCTGTACAAAAATCCTTCAATTGTGTTGCCGAGCCCGCTAGCCGGCCTTAGACTGCCGCCCCTCGTAAATTGAGTGCCAGGTGGCGCTTGGAGATTATTGGTTTGTACGGCAACGTCAGGCCGCTCCTCAATGCACGTTTTTTTATAGAGAAATAAATGACAAAGGAAAAGTTGCTGGCCATGCCGGCCGATGACTACATGAACGCCGAGCAGCACGCTTTCTTCGTCGAGCTGTTGCAGGGCATGAAGGTCGAGATCCATGAGCGTATCGAGCAGAGCCGCATTGCGATCGAGAGCCTGGACACGCCTGCCGATCCGGCTGACGCTGCTTCGGTCGAAGAAGAGCGTCACTGGCTGGTCAACGTGATCGATCGCGACCAGCGGATGCTGCCACAGTTGGAAATGGCCCTTTCGCGTATTGCCGATGACACCTTCGGCTGGTGCGACGACAGCGGCGAGCCAATCGGCCTCAAGCGCCTGCTGATCAGCCCGACCACCAAGTATTGCATCGAAGCGCAAGAGCGCCACGAGCAGATCGACAAGCACCAGCGCCAGGCCTGATAGACAGGTAACAGCGGCTGAGTGTCCAGACCGGGAGGCAAGCAATTGCCTCCCGGTTTTGTTGTGCCCGGAATTTGTCGAAAGCGCGTTGACGTCCATCGCCCGGTCGCTACGACCAACAGCGCATGGCACAAGGCCGTTATCTGGCGTTTAATAGCGCCATAACGACAATGACAGACGGGGTGACGCAACATGGCCGACAACCTATCCATGGCAGCCGGATTACCGCTGGCCGATACGCCCGACGCTGCATCGAGGTGGTGGGTGCCGGCGGTGCAAAGCGTGGTCCTGTGCCTGCTGCTCGCCGCCATGAGCGTTGCAGGCCTGTCGCTGTATGTCGTCGTTCCGCTGGCGTTGCTGGTGGTCTGGTTGCCGCGCCTGGTGCGCAGCAGGCAAGCGCTTCCAGGCAGCGCGGTGGGCGACAGCGATATCGCCTTGCTGACCCGCGATCTGTCGCGCACCACCAGTCATAACGCGCTGTCCGCGGCCCAGGTGGCCTTTTCGGTCGGGCAACTGGCTGGCAAGGTGCAGTCGCAACTGGGGGCTGCCGAACAGATCGTCAGCAGTGCCGAACAGATGATCGCCACCGAGCAACAGACAGCCCAGTTGAGTCAGCAGGCATTGGTTGCCGCCAGCGAGGCGCGCCAGCGCAGCGAATCGGGCAGCAGCGTGCTGAATGAGTCCATCGAACGCATGCACCGCCTGAGCAAGCGTGCCGTCGGCAGCCGTGAGCTGATCGAGGCACTCAGCCAGCGCAGTGAAGAGATCCAGCGTGTGACGCTGGTCATTCAGTCGATTGCCAGCCAGACCAACCTGCTGGCGCTCAACGCCGCCATCGAAGCGGCGCGGGCTGGCGAGCACGGACGCGGTTTTGCGGTGGTTGCCGACGAAGTCCGTGGTCTCGCCGGTCGCACTGCCAGTGCCACGGGCGAGGTCGGGCAGATGGTGGCGGATATCCAGCAGCGCACCGCACAAGTCGTGGAGCAGATTCGTGAGCTGTCGTCCGATCTGGATGTGGGTGTCGAGCAGGTCGAGCTGACCGGCGAGCACCTGGGCAATATCGCCCGGCTTGCGGTCGAACTGGAAAGCCAGGTCGGCGAAATCGCGCAGGGCGCGAGGAGCAATCAGGATCAGTTGGCGAGCCTGTTCGACGCTGTCGAGCACATGCGCAGTGATCTTTCTGTCAGCGATGAGCAGACCCGGCAGCTGGCGAAGTCCGCAGTGCAGATGGAGGGGCAGGCCGAGACTATCAGTCAGCGCCTGGCGCAGGTCGGTCTGGATGAATACCACCAACGCATTTACGACCTGGCTCGTGAAGGCGCGCGAATGATCAGCGAAAAATTCGAGGCCGATATCGAACAGGGGCGCGTCAGCCTTGATGACCTGTTCGACCGCAATTACAAACCCGTCGCCAATACTTCACCCACTCGCTTTACAACACGTTTCGACCGTTATACCGATCAGGTATTGCCAGCACTGCAAGAACCGCTGCTGTCGCGCCACGAAGGTCTGGTATTTGCCATCGCCTGTACCCAGCAAGGCTATGTGCCGACGCACAACAATGCCTTCAGCCAGCCCTTGACCGGCGATGCCACGCTGGATAACGCGCGCAATCGAAGCAAGCGCAAGTTCGATGACCGTACCGGCATTCGCTGTGGCAGCCACCAACAGCCGGTCCTGCTGCAAACCTACACGCGAGACACCGGTGAACTGATGCACGACCTGTCCGTGCCGATCCTGGTCAACGGCCGACATTGGGGCGGCCTGCGCTTGGGGTACAGGCCGCAAGGCCGCTGAGACGCGTAACCGATCATTCAGGCCGGCAAAAGGGCTGGCCTGTTAGTTGGTTTTTTCAAAGAAATAACTAATCAGCAAAGTTGCTGGCGCGTGTGTAGGTTTTTAGTTGAAGGTAATAAAGTCATGGCGATAGAAGTTGTAGGAGCTGTCTGAAAACGTGCAACATGGCTTGACTGCTCACTGTCTTTAAGCAAGCTGTTTAAATCAACGTTATTTACGTTTTGATTTAAGCGCAGCCTTTTCATGGCTTGCCTCTAGGGACGGAAGTGTTATGAGCGATAAACGGAGTTCTCAACAGTCAGCAGCCCTTTCAGATGTGGTGACACGGCGCGTCACGGCGCGGGTAGGGATTTTCTTCGATGGGACGGGAAATAATCGCGTCAATAGTCAGATCGGAGCCGACTGCCAGGCATTGATGGAGATCAATGAGGGGCAGCATATTAAAGCGTGCGCGGGTCGTCATGTTCAGCCTGGCAGTAGTTACAGTAATGATCCAAGCAATATAGCCAGACTGGTCGATATCTACCGTCTGCAACCTGTTGCCGAAAATGACGGTGAAGGCCTGAAGGTGTATTACCCGATCTATGTAAGCGGGGCCGGCACCACCTCCGGTGGACGTGATTCGGTATGGCCGGGGCAGAGTTTCGGTCGCGGGGCCACCGGTGTGATCTCCAAGGTGGAAAACGCATTCAAAAAGCTGGAATCGGTATTGAAAGCGTTTCCCCGCGACAACCCGGATTGTGTGCTCGAAGCGCTGGAACTGGACGTGTTCGGCTTCAGCCGAGGTGCAGCGTCGGCCAGGCATCTGGTCAATGAAATACTCAAGCAGCGTTCGGGCATGCTCGAGCCGATACTTGAAAGCCGCAAGGCCAGGCTGAGCGACAGTTTCAGCTGGAGCAACGGCAGCGTACGGCTCAAGGTCATCGGTCTGTTCGATACCGTTGCAGCCATCGGCAGCTTCAAGGACATGGGCAATACCCGCGATGCGAGCAACAGGAGAGTCAATCTTTACCTGCCTCCGGGGTGTGCGCAGCAGGTGTTGCATCTGGTGGCCCGCGATGAGTCACGGCGCAACTTTGCGCTGAACAGCGTTCGGCCCGTGTGGCCCAGGGAAATCGTTCTGCCCGGTGCACATTCCGATATCGGTGGGGGTTACCCTCCACAGATGGAGGAAAGCGTATTGCTTACGCGTCCCCGCAGCAGTGTGGTCAGCCGTGGCAGCCCTTGCGAGGAGGCACCAAGCTGGAAGGAGGCACAGGCTGAATTGAACCGAATGAACCGCGATAACTGGATCGACCCGCTCGATAGTCAGGCCTGGCTGAGGGTTCAGGCTTGCGAGAGCAAGTGTTATCCGTGCAGGAAAAGCCTGAATGGCATGAGTACAGTTGTTGCCGCAGTGGGGATGGGCCGCCAGGTATTTGGCCACCTGTCGAGAGTATCGTTGCTGGTGATGCACACACTGGCGTGTGATGAGGGAGTGCCTTTCAATCCGGTGCCACTAACCCCCGAATTCCAGCTGCCTCCCGAGCTCGAGAACATCTCTACCCGGTTGATCGACTATGCGCGAGGCGGGCCTTACCTGCTGGACAGTCATGAAGAGGCATTACTGCGCTGGCGCTATATCCATCAGTCTGCGCACTGGAATGCAGTGGTCGGCAGAGTGGGTACATTAGGCGACGCTGTTTTCGTCCACGCACCCCAGTCAGGCGGCCGGATATTGCATCCCAATATCGGCCAGCCCGGTTATCCGCAATAGGCCTCAACGCCCGAGTGGCTCACTCGGGCTTTTTGTGAAGACGCACGTTCAGTTCGTCGACCACCATCGCCCATTCGGCATCTTCGTGCAGCTGCTCCTTGAGAAAGTCAGACTGACGCGGCGTCCAGAACTCTGCGTCGATCAGTTTGACGTCGTCGGGCAGAGGATGGCTGGCGATAAACTTTTCGATGCTCTCATCATCGGAGTCCAGCGCCAATTGGGCGAACAGGTCGTTGATGGTAGTTGTAGTCTGTTCCATGTCATCTCCTCGCCGGGGGTTATCCCCGTATTCATCAGTTCTTATGGGAGTAGTGGGCACAGGCAAGAGTTCGATGCATTTGGCTGTGCAGGAAAAGATGGCTTTTTCTACAGCGGCTATAAATGATATGTTTCTGCTATCGCAGAACGCACACATTGCAGGCTGGAACCCGTCCAGCCTTTGCGCCGTGCCCGGGCTGACCTTTATTTTCGGGGCGCCAGCGCTTGCGCGACACTGCTGTGTACAAAAGGTATATATCCCGTAGCTGCCATGAGCCGGTAGAATCCGCCACCCGCCTGCACAAGGTTTGCGGCGGCGCTGTCTGCGCTTCTGCGTGCAGCATGCCGGAAAATTTCCGGCCACATGAAGCGGTCTATGGATGAATCACTTTCTCGACTGCCCTGACATCAGGCAGCCTCATTTCATGTTTGAGGGTTTGTACTTTGGCTGTAAGTAATCTGGATACCCATGCCTTGTTCGTGCTCGGCGACCTCCGCGCACAATTGGTCAAGCAGTTTCAATCCCGTTTTGTCTACATCACCGAGCAATCAGCCGAAGGCATCTATATCGCCGAAATCGACACCGAAAGCGCATTGGTCGTCGACGACAAACCTCGCCTTGAGCTCAAGGTGGGCGACCATTTCCGCGCGTCTGTTCTGCCCAGCCGCGAGGGCGGCAAGCTCGAATTGAAATTCCGCGAAATCAAGACCACCGTGTACGGGCTGGGCGAATATGCCTTCGTCGACGTCCCCGAAGGTCACGGTATCGTGTTCAAGGAAGGTCAGACCGTGTTCATGGTTTTCGCTGGGAAAGAGCAATTGCAGATCGGCATGAGCAAGCTTCTCAAAGGCGCCGTCGGCAAGGCTGCCAAATGGCGCAAGGGCGAGCTGACGTTCAAGGCCAGCGAGTAACACTGGCCAGACGTTGATTCAGCCGCCTGCCGATTCTCCGTTGCCGGTACCGCTGCTGACCTCCGCGGGCACGTCGTCACCGGCCATGCGCTTGCGGAACAGCGCCGTTCGCGCCAGCAACAGCGTAGTCACCGGTACCGTGATCGCCAGCAATACCGGGATCAGCCAGGCGTGGATCACCGGCTCCGCCTTCAGCGCCGAAAAGTAGATGATCGACGCCAGCGCAACGCACCAGGCGCCCAGCGTCGACGCGAGGGCGGGTGGATGCATGCGCTGGAAAAAGTCCTTGAGGCGCAGCAGCCCCAGAGCACCGGTCAAGGCGAACAGGCTGCTGGCGATCAGCAGCCCGGCGGTCAGTATTTCCACCCAGAAGGGTACTGTGTTCGGCAGTCCGGTCATTCGATCACTTCTCCGCGCAGCAGGAACTTGGCCAGAGCGAACGAGCCGACGAAGCCGAACAGGGCAATCAGCATGGCCGCTTCGAAATACGTGTCACTGGCGTAGCGAATGCCAAGCACCAGCATCATCAGCATGGCAATGATGTACAGATAGTCCAGCGCCAGTACCCGGTCCTGGGCCGAAGGCCCCTTGAGCAGGCGCAGCAGGGTGATCACCATCGCCAGGGCGAAGATCAGCAGGCTGATCAGGATGGCGTTGTCGAGCAGTGCACTCATTGAAAGATCTCCATCAACGGTCGCTCATAGGTGGTTTTGAAGTGCTCGATGAATTGCGCTTCGTCCTCCAGGTCGAAGACATGCATCAGCAGCACGCTGCGATCCAGTGCCAGCTCCGACCACACCGTTCCGGGGACTACCGTGGTGACCATCGCCAGCGCGGCGAGGCCGTGAGCGTTGTGCAGGTCCAGTGGAATGCGCACGAAGGCCGAGCGTGGCGGACGGCTTTCGAGCCGCCAGACGCTCAGGCCGACCTGCACGTTGGAGACCACCACGTCGCGTCCCACCCGCCATAGAAACTTCAGGATCGTGCCGGGTTTGCGAATACGTACCGGCAGCGGGCGCAAAGGAGCCATCAACAGCGGCGCGAGAAAACCCAGCACCGCGCCCAGCAGCAGGTGACCGGGGCTAATCGACAGGTTCAATACCAGCCAAAGCAGCCAGAGTGCCAACGAGAGGAGAGGGGCGGGAAACAGGCGTTTCATGGCTGTCCCTCCGCATCGACTTCCTGGCTGGTGGGGCCCGGTATCGGGCGTGTGGCGAGCACTGACTGCACGTACTGCTTGGGCTCATGCAGCGCTGCAGCGGTGTCCTGGGTGTAGCGCAACAAGGGTTCGGCCTTGAAGGTCAGCGCGATACACAGACCCAGAAGAATGATGATCGGCAGGCATTCGTTACGGCGCAGCATCGGCGAAGGACGCTCGTGTGGCGTCCAGAAACGTTGCGTGCCGAGCCTTGAAAAAGCGATCAGCGACGCCAGTCCGGAAAAGATCAGCAGGCCGATCAGCATCCACGCCTGAGTGGAAAGCGCCTCATCCTTCGCGACGTCCAGGCCCAGCGGGTTCATCAGGGCGCTGATCAAGGTGAGCTTGCCGATGAACCCCGAGAGCGGCGGCATGCCGATGATCAGCAAGGCGCAGGCGATAAAACTCAGGCCCAGAAAAGCCATGGTCATGGGAATGACCTGACCGACCACGACCTTCTGTTCGTCGTCCAGGTTGGCGCCGGGCGGCGGATGCAGAGACTCCAGGGTACGAGGCAATTGATCCAAGTCGTATTCCAGAGGGATCTCGTTGGCCGAGCGGGAGCGTTCGATCAGTTCGCCCAGCAGGAACATGGCGCTCAATGCCAGCGTCGAGCTGACCATGTAGAACAGCGCGCCCGAGGTCAGGCTCGGTTGGGCGAAGCCAACGGCGGACAGCAGAATGCCTGCTGACACCAGTATGCTCAGGCTGGCGAGTCGTTCCAGGCGCTGGGCGGCGATGATGGCGATGGCTGCGGTGAAAATCGTCGCCATGCCGCCGTAGATCAGCCAGTCGCCGCCGAAGAAGGCCGACGCACCGGCCTGACCGGAAAACAGCAGGGTCCACAGGCGCAGCAGGGTGTAGACCCCCACTTTGGTCATGATCGCAAACATCGCCGCCACCGGCGCGCTGGCTGCCGAATAGGCGGGAACCAGCCAGAAGTTCAGCGGCCACATGCCAGCCTTGGCCAGGAACGCCGTGGCCAGAATTGCAGCCCCCGCGTGCAGCAGGCCCAGATCGGACTCCGCTACCTGCGGGATCTTGATGGCCAGGTCGGCGAAGTTCAGCGTGCCGGTCACCCCGTAAATCAACGCTGCACCGATCAGAAACAGCGACGAAGCCAGCAGGTTGATCGAAATGTAATGCAGGCCCGTCGACACCCGTGCCCGGCCGGAGCCGTGCAGCATCAGGCCGTAGGACGCCGCGAGCAGTACTTCGAAGAACACGAACAGGTTGAACAGATCCGCAGTCAGGAACGCGCCGTACAGCCCCATGAGCTGGATCTGGAACAGCGCGTGGAAGCTGGCACCGGCCCTGTCCCAGCGAGCCAGCGCGAACAGCAGGGCGCAGACCCCGACAATCCCGGTCAGGACGAGCATCATCGCTGACAGGTGGTCGACCACCAGCACGATGCCGAACGGCACGCCCCAGTTGCCCGGCAGATAGACACCGATCGAGCCGCTGCTGCCGCTGTGTTGCACCCAGAGAAACAGCGCTACGGAAATGCCCAGCCCGAGGATGCTGGAAAACAGATTGATACGGCCCTTGAGCGGCCGGTGCTTTTCGCCCAGCCATAGCATCAGCCCGGCGGTCAGCAGCGGCAGCAGGATGGGCGCGATGATCAGTTGGTTCATCCAGCTCATGCCTTGGGCTCCCGGCCATCTACATGGTCGGTGCCGGTCAGGCCCCTGGAGGCGAGCAAGACCACCAGAAACAGCGCGGTCATGGCGAAGCTGATGACAATCGCGGTCAGCACCAGCGCCTGTGGCAACGGATCAGTGTAATTGAGCAGGTCCTGAGGAATGCCGTCCTTGATGATCGGCTCTCTGCCGATGAACAGGCTGCCCATGCTGAAGATGAACAGGTTGACCCCGTACGACAACAGGCACAGCCCCATCACTACCTGGAAGGTACGTGGCCTGAGGATCAGCCAGACGCCCGAGGCGGCCAGTACACCGATGGCGATTGCAATGACTTCTTCCATCAGAGGATTCCTTGCGGGTTGGCGACAGGCTTGGGCAACTGCGTCGGCCGATGGCTGCGCACCGACTGGTGCGCCAGTGCGGTGAGAATCAGCAGCGTCGAGCCGACCACCACGGCGTACACGCCGACATCGAAGAACAGCGCGCTGGCAATGTGAATATCACCCAGGATCGGCAGATCGACATGGGCGGTGTGGGTGGTCATGAACGGATAACCCAGCGCCATCGAGCCTGCGCCGGTCAGAACCGCGCATAACAGGCCCGTGCCCATCCAGCGTAGCGGGCGCAGGCTCATTTGCGCCTCGACCCACTGGGTGCCTGCCACCATGTATTGCAGAATGAACGCCACCGACATCACCAGCCCGGCAACAAACCCGCCGCCAGGCTGGTTGTGGCCGCGGACGAACAGGTACATCGAAATGATGAAAGCAATCGGCAGCAGCAATCGAACCAGCGCTGCCGGAACCATCATGAAACCGAGCGCGGTATCGCTGGCGCTGCGCGGGTTGACCAGGTCCGTTACCACGTCACGGGCCAGCAGGCGCTGTTGTGCGGGCAGCAGAATGCTTTCCTTCGGTGGGCGGAAGCGTCGCAACAGGGCGAACACTGTCATGGCGACCGCCGCCAGCACGGTGATCTCGCCAAACGTGTCGAAGCCGCGGAAATCCACCAGCATCACGTTGACCACGTTGGTGCCGCCGCCCTGGGGCAGCGCACGACTCAGGTAGAAGGACGAGATGGCGTTGGGCGTCTGGCGGGTCAGCATGGCATAGGAGAGTATCGCCATGCCCAGCCCTACGAGCACCGCCAGGCCGAAGTCGCGGATGCGTCGGGTGCGGGCACGCAGGCGTGCGCTGAGCGGGGCGACGTCTTCATTGCGTCGCGGCAGCCAGCGCAAACCGAGCAGGATCAGCACGGTGGTCACCACCTCCACGACCAGTTGCGTCAGTGCCAGATCAGGGGCCGAGAACCAGACGAAGGTAATGCAGGTCATCAGCCCGCAGACGCTGACCATCACCAGTGCCGCCAAACGGTGATATTTACCCTGCCAGGCCGCGCCTATGGCGCAGGCAATCGCGATGAGCCACAGCGTGACAAACACCCCGGAACCCGGAATTTTCGGTCTGTCACCCCAGGTCAGGCCGCTGAAATACATCGGAATGAAACCGCCCAGTACCGCCGCGAGCACCAGCAGAAACAGTTGTGGCTGCAGGCGGCGAGTGCTGACCTTGCGTTCGAAACGGCGTGCCCAGTGCATCATCACCACCTGACTGCGCTCGAAAAAGCGCTTGCCATTGAGACGTCCCACCAGCGGCGGGGCGGTGATGCGCTCGTGCTTGAGCGGCTTGCGCAATAATAGATACAGAATGATACCGCCCGCCATTGCCACCAGGCTCATGACCATCGGCAGGTTCCAGCCGTGCCAGATCGCCAGGCTGTATTCGGGCAGTGTGCCACCGACCACCGGACGCGCAGCGGCGGCGAGCAGGGGCGCGACCGATTGCGCCGGGAAAATCCCCACCACCAGACACGTCAGCACCAGCAGTTCGACCGGCGCACGCATCCAGCGCGGCGGTTCGTGGGGCAAGTGCGGCAGATCCTTGGCCGCCGGACCGAAAAACACATCGACCGTGAAGCGCAGCGAATAGGCAACGCTGAAGATCCCGGCGATGGTCGCGATCACCGGCAAGGCAATCTCGACCCAGGCAGTGGCGGAAATAAACACGGTTTCGGCAAAGAACATTTCCTTGGATAGAAAACCGTTTAGCAGCGGCACACCGGCCATCGAGGCGCTGGCGACCATCGCCAGTGTCGCGGTGTAGGGCAGCAGCTTTACCAGACCACTGAGACGCCGGATATCGCGGGTTCCGCTCTCGTGGTCGATGATGCCGGCGGCCATGAACAGCGACGCCTTGAAGGTCGCGTGGTTGAGAATATGGAAAACCGCAGCCACCGCAGCCAGCGGGCTATTGAGGCCGAGCAGCAGGGTGATCAGGCCCAGGTGGCTGATGGTCGAATAGGCCAGCAGGCCCTTGAGGTCATTCTGAAAGATGGCCGCGTAGGCGCCGAGAATCAGCGTGCAGGCACCCGCGCCACTGACGATCCAGAACCATTGCTCGGTGCCGGACAGCGCCGGCCACATGCGCGCCATGAGAAACACCCCGGCCTTGACCATGGTCGCCGAGTGCAGATACGCCGACACCGGCGTGGGGGCCGCCATAGCGTGCGGCAGCCAGAAATGGAACGGGAACTGGGCGCTTTTGGTCAGTGCGCCGATCAGAATCAGGGTGAGTAACACCGGGTACAGGGCGTGTGCACGAATCGCGTCACCGGCGGCCAGGACACGGTCCAGGTCGTAACTGCCGGCCACATGGCCGAGGATCATCATGCCGGCCAGCAGCGCCAGACCGCCCGCACCGGTGACCATCAGCGCCATGTAAGCGCCGCGTCGGGCATCGGCCCGATGGTGCCAGTAGCCGATCAGCAGGAACGAGAACAGGCTGGTCAGCTCCCAGAAAAACACGATCTGAATCAGATTGCCGGACATCACCAGTCCGAGCATGGCGCCCATGAAAGCCAGGAAAAACGCGAAGAAACGCGGCACCGGATCGTCCGGCGACATGTAATAGCGGGCGTACAGCGAGACCAGCGCACCGATGCCCAGCACCAGCATCGAGAACAGCCAGGCGAAGCCGTCGATGCGCAGCACGAAGTTCATGCCCAGGCTTGGCAGCCAGAAATACTCTTCACGAATCACGCCGCCGTCGGCGATCTGCGGGAACCACAAGGCCATCTGCACAGCGCCGATGAGGGCGATCAGACCGGCCAGAAACGATTCCGCGTTACGCGCGTTGTGCGGCAAAAAGGCCGCCAGACAGCTGCCGATGAAAGGCAGAAGCAGTAGAACTATCAGGGACATAGGCTTCTAATCTGCAGGGGAATGTCAAGCATCATACGTGCCAGACACTCCGATACCAAAGGGACGGTTTCCGAAATTTCCTACAAAAAGTGTCTGCTTTTTTAATTCGGTAAATAATTACTTCTGATGCAGCGATATGTATTTGAAATAGCTTTGAAGAAGCAAGGTGTTTCATGGCTGGCAAAGCCCGCTGTTCACTCAGCTTTGCGCACGGCTTGTTCATTTCCCTCTTCGTCGACAATGCTCTGATCATCAGACGCCGAACGCCGCTTCATTTCGCTGACGATCACCCCGGCCACAATCAGTGCCGCGCCCAGCAGGGCTACGCCCGGCAAACGCTCGCCGGCGAGTCTTCCGACAATGCCGGCCCAGACCGGTTCACCGGCATAAATCACCGTGGCGCGGGTCGGCGAAACACTTTTCTGTGCCCAGTTCATGGCGATCTGGATCGCCGCACTCATGGTCCCAAGCCCCACAGCACTGAACACCAGCAACCAGGAAAAATCCGGCAAGTGCTCCTCGGTCGGGACGATCATCAGAAATGCCAGCGCCGATGCGGTAGCCAGTTGCACCACGGTGACTCGACGCACATCGACCTCACCGGCATAGGCACTGATCATGATGATCTCGGCGGCGATGGCCACTGTGCTGATCAGCGTCACGATCTCGCCGGAACTGAGTTGCAGGGAAGCGCCCTGCGGCCCGGCGACCAGCATCAGCCCGGTGAAGGCGAGGATGATGCCCAGTGTCGGCATCAACCCTGGTCGCCGGCCCAGTACCAGCCATTGCAACAAAGGTACGCAGGGTACGTAGAGCGCCGTGATGAACGCCGACTGACTGCTGGGGATGGTCTGCAGTCCGATCGTCTGCAGGCCATAACCGAGCATGATCGCGATGCCGATGAAGACGCCGGCCTTGAGCTCAAGAAACGTAAGACCGCGCAGCACCTTCATTGAAAACAGCGCTACGATAAGCGCTGCGGCTGCAAAGCGCAGGCCGACGAAGAACATCGGCCCGCTGACGGTCATCGCATGCTGGACCAGTAGAAAGGTGCCTCCCCAGAGCATGGTGATCAGAATCAGCACGGCTTCTGCCTTGCTGATGCGGGGTGTGCGGCTGATAGACTTCATGTCAGCTCCGGATTCCTGTTAATTGCCATTCGCGCGGTGTGAGGCTGAACACCCTGACAGTGTCCCTGGGCTGGGCAGTATAATGCGCAACGGTTTGATGTGAGCACCAGCATGCACAAAGAAAATTCCCAGCGCCCTCCGGTGCTGCAGCACGTCAGCCAGAACGTACGGCGTCTGCGTAACAGTGCGGACCTCAGCCAGACGGCGCTGGCGGAAAAGTCCGGGGTCAGCCGACGTATGCTGGTCGCTATCGAGGCCGGCGAGAAAAACGTCAGCCTGGCGACTCTGGACCGCGTGGCCGAAGCCCTGGAAGTGGCGTTCAGCGACCTGATCCAGGCCCCCGAAAATCACGATTACAGCCGCATCAACGAGCTGGCATGGGCCGGTACTATCGCCGGCAGCAAGGCGGTGCTGCTGGCCAGGGCCGTTGCCCGGCGCGAGGTGGAGTTGTGGGAGTTCTGTCTGCAGCCCGGGGACGCCTATGTCTCGGAGGCCGATCCCGATGGCTGGAGTGAACAGGTCTACGTCGTCGAAGGGCATCTGACGATACGTTTTTCCGACCCTGCGGCCACGCAGCAGATAGGAGCGGGCGAGTTCTTCATGTTCCCCAGCAATCAGCCGCACCGCTATTGCAACGATGCCGACGTGCCGCTGCGTTTCGTGCGTAACGTCGCGCTCTGACCTTCCGATTCTTTATCGCAACCCGACCGAGGCACTGTTCGATGACCGAAAATTCCCACCAGACGGCTGACATTCTGATCATCGGCGGCGGTCTGAGCGGGACCATGCTGGCGGCGCAACTGCTGCGCAGACCGGGCCAGCGGCGAATCCTGATCATCGAAACCCGTAGCGAACTCGGCAGGGGCGAGGCCTACAGTGCGACGGAGCCGGGCCATACACTCAATGGCAACGCTGCGCGGATGACCGTCGATCCGGATAACCCGGATGACCTTACCCGATGGCTGACTGACTATCTGGCCGCTGGTGGCTGGCCTGAAGCCGCTGAGCAGAGGGTCCCGGTCGCCGAACTGTTTCCGCCGCGCGGGGTGTTCGGGCTTTACGTCCAGCAGCGGCTGCGTGAAGCCCGAAGCGCTGGCGAAGCCTTTGGCTCGACCGCCGTGCATGTGCCCGGCGAGGCAGTGGACCTGCAGGTCCATGAAGGTGGCGTCAGTGTCTCGCTGGCTGACGGTCGTATGCTGCGCGGCAGCCGCGCCGTACTGGCGACCGGTATGTACGCGGCGTCACGCACCCCGCGACGTGATTCGAACGAGCTGAACACGGCTGCGCTGGATCCCTGGGATGTGGCGGTGATGAGAAAGCTCGATCCGCAGTCGAGTGTGCTGATCATCGGCTCGGGGCTGACCATGGTCGATGCGCTGGTCTCGCTGGAAACGGCCGGGCATCGTGGGCCCATCCAGATCTTTTCCCGGCACGGCCTGTTGCCGCATGTCCGGCGTCAGCCGCCGGAATGGTCTGATTTTCTCGCTCAGGACCCGAGTATCCGCAGTACTCGGCAACTGCTGCGCAAAGTGCGTGAACAGTGCGAGCTGGCCATCGAGAGCGGGATTGACTGGCAGGCACCGCTGGACACCGTGCGTGCCAATGTGGGCAGGCTGTGGAATCAGGCCAGCGATCAGCAGCGCCGCCAGTTCGTCCGTCATGTACGACCGTGGTGGGAGAGTCACCACCATCGCTCCCCGCCACCCAGCGCTGCGCTGCTTGCGCGGCTGATCAGGCAAGGGCGGTTGAGCATTGACGCGGCCTCGTTGCAGGGCGTGGCCAGTCTGCCGTCAGGTCAGGTACAGATCAGCGTGCGTCGGCGCGGTGAGAGTCAGCCGACGCAGATTACTGGTGATGCGTTAATCAACTCTACCGGCATCGAATACGACTGGCGACGCGTGGATCGCCCGTTGCCCCGGCAGTTGCTGGTTCGCGGTCTGATACAGCCCGGCCCGCTGGCACTCGGCATCGCCGCCGACGCCGCTGGCGCTGTGCTCGACGCACACGGTCAGTACTCGGCACGCCTGTTCGCCATGGGCCCGCCATTGCGCGGCATGTGGTGGGAAAGCACCGCAGTGACCGATGTAGCGATCCAGGCCAAGGCGCTGGCGATGCGTTTGTCGTAAGGCGCCGCTTGCTCAGAAGAGGACGCAGAGCGTCCGGAAACGCATACCCACGCGGAGCATGGGCACGATAGTGTTCTCCCGGACAGCGATCGTTCCTCACGCTCCAGTGGGAATGCCGTTCATGACGCTCTGCGTCATCGGTCTTGACCTTCACACCGACAGGTGCAGCATGCGGTCGCCCTGGACGTTTTCACCCGGTCTGCGTTTGTTGACCGCCAGTTCGCCAATCTTGATCAAGCGTGTGCGCGTGACGTTGCGGGTCAGGCCCAGCAGGCTGGCTGTGTGCACCTGGTTGTGGTGGCAGAAGCGATAGGCGGTTCTGAGCAACGTATCCTCGACCTTCTCGTGCAAGGCACCGGCCTGTTCTTCAAAGAGCTTTTGAAACGCCCGGTTGAGCAGTTGCTCGGCTGATTCGTCAGGCGGGTTCTGTTCATCCTGGCGCTCGATTCTAAGGTTGGACATGCGCAGGTCATCACGCTGAATGACGCCTTCACGGCACACCAGCAGGGTGTGATGGATGACGTTTTCCAGCTCGCGAATATTCCCCGGCCAGCTGTAGGTCTTGAGCTTGTGCTCGGCTTCTGGGCTGATCCGTACCGGACCATGCCGCAGCCGCTGGCTGTAGACCTCTATGAAATGCCGGGCCAAGGGCAGGATGTCGCCCGGCCGGTCGCGCAGCGGGCTCAATTCCAGATTGACCACGTCGAGCCGGTAATAAAGGTCTTCGCGAAAATGCCCGGCGTTGATGGCCTTTTCCAGCTGCACGTTGGTCGCTGCGAGGACCCTTACATCAATGGGCACGCTCTTGCGCGAGCCCAGACGCACCACTTCACGCTCCTGAAGCACGCGCAGCAATTTGACCTGCAGCGACATGGGCAGGTCGCCGATCTCATCGAGAAACAGCGTGCCGCCGTTGGCCTCTTCGAACCAGCCCGCCTTGGCGCTGATCGCTCCGGTGAACGCGCCTTTTTCGTGGCCGAACAACTCGGCCTCGATCAGGTTCTCGGAGAACGCACCGCAGTTGACCGCCACGAACGGTTTGTCGCGGCGGGCGCTCAGTTCGTGGACGTGACGTGCGACCAGTTCCTTGCCGGTGCCGGTCTCGCCAATGATCAGCACGCTGGCATCACTGGGCGCAACCTGGCGTACGTGAGCGAGCAGGGCTCGGGACTTGGGGTCTTCGAACACCTGCGCAGTGGCCCTGATCGAGGTGGCCAGCGCAGGCGAGTGCGGTAAGGTCAGCAGTTGTCCGGACATCACTTGGCCTGCGGGGGCAGATCGTTGGCGATCATTTCGCCGAACGGGCCCGTCAGGTTGGTGATGCCGCGCCCGGCGAGGCTGGCGTAAGGCTCAGGCAGCAGCGGGAAGACCAGCTCGGCGAAGCGGTAAGCTTCTTCAAGATGCGGGTAACCCGAGAAAATGAAGCTCTCGATGCCCAAGTCGGCGTATTCCTTGATACGTGCCGCGACTTCTTCGGGATTGCCGACCAGCGCCGTGCCTGCACCGCCGCGTACCAGGCCGACACCGGCCCACAGGTTGGGCGCGATCTCCAGGTTGTCGCGGCGCCCGTCATGCAGTGCCGCCATGCGCCGCTGGCCTTCGGAATCAAAGCGCGAAAAGGACTTCTGCGCCGCAGCAATGGTGTCATCACTGATGTGTTCGATCAGCGTGCTGGCGGCTTTCCAGGCTTCTTCGCTGGTGTCGCGCACGATCACGTGCAGGCGAATGCCGAACTTCACGGTACGTCCCTTGCGCGCGGCGCGTTCACGCACATCGGCGAGCTTTTGCGCCACGGCTGCCGGAGGCTCACCCCAGGTCAGGTACACGTCCACCTGATCGGCCGCAAGGTCATGCGCCGCGTCGGAGGAACCACCGAAATACAGCGGCGGGTAGGGTTTTTGAATCGGCGGGTAAAGCGCTTTGGCGTTCTGCACGCGCAAGTGCTTGCCTTCGAAGTCGACCGCTTCACCCTGCAGGACGCGACGCCAGATTTTCAGAAATTCGTCGGTGACTTCATAACGCTCGCTGTGGTCGAGAAAGCTGCCATCGCCACGGTTTTCGTCCGGGTCGCCACCGGTCACCACGTTGATCAGCAGCCGGCCGCCGGACAGGCGATCCAGCGTGGCTGCCATGCGTGCCGAGACGGTCGGCGAGATAATCCCCGGACGGATCGCTACCAGATACCTCAGGCGCTCGGTCAGCGGCACCAGCGCCGAGGCGATGACCCACGAGTCTTCGCAGGAGCGACCGGTAGGGATCAATACGCCGTAATAACCCAGGTCATCGGCGGCCTGCGCCACCTGTTTCAAATAATTGAGGGTGACGGGACGTGCGCCCTTTGTCGTGCCCAGATAATGGCCGTCGCCGTGAGTCGGAAGAAACCAGAAAACGTTCATGACAAATCCTTGGAAGTAATCAGCCAGATGGAAGCTGACGGGATCCGCTGTCGGTTGGCAGACACCTCACCAACAGCGTTCGGGGTGGGGCCATTTATAGAACGTCTTTTTTATTCCGCAAAAGAACGTTAAACCATATTTTTAGATCCTAAATGCATATGTCCTCTGCGACCCCGCTGACATCTCTGCGCCAGCCCTTTGAACACAAGGCTTTTGACGGTGGCAGAGCCCCCGGTCAATAAGGCGCCTGCCGAGCGCCGACGCGGTGAAAGTCTGGCATTCAGGGTAAAAAACGTTTCCGGTTGGACAGGTTTCCCGGCGCTCGTCAGGCTGCCGAAACTTTTCTTCGACCGGCCCTGTCACCTTTCCAGGACCAACAGGAGTCAGACCATGGCAAGGGCAATCTGGAAGGGCGCAATCAGCTTCGGGCTGGTGCATATACCGGTCGCGTTGGTTTCGGCGACAACGTCGACCAGTGTCGACTTCGACTGGCTCGACAAACGCAGCATGGACCCGGTCGGCTACAAGCGAATCAACAAGGTCACCGGCAAGGAAGTCACCAGCGAAAACATCGTCAAGGGCGTGGCGTACGAGAAGGATCGCTATGTGGTGCTCAGCGAGGAGGAAATCCGTTCTGCGCACCCCAAGTCGACGCAGACCATCGACATATTCGCGTTCGTTGACAGCCAGCAGATCCCCTTGCAGAACATCGACACGCCTTATTTCCTGACCCCCGACAAGCGCGGCGAGAAAGTCTATGCGTTGCTACGCGAAACCCTGGTCGACACCAAAAAGGTCGCGCTGGCCAATGTTGTGCTGCATACCCGCGAACACCTCGCGGCGGTCATGCCACTGGAATCGGCGCTGGTGATGGTGATCCTGCGCTGGCCTGCCGACGTGCGTGAGCTGGATGCACTGGAACTGAGCGATGCGGTGACTGACGCCAAGTTGAACAAGAGCGAACGTGATATGGCCAAGCGTCTGGTCAAGGACATGAGCGCTGACTGGCAGCCTGAGCACTACCGCGACACCTTTCAGGACAAGATCATGCACCTGGTCAAGACCAAGGCAGACGAAGGACAGATCGAGGATGTCGAGACCGATCCGGCCGAGGAAGAACGTAAGAGCGCCGATGTCATCGACCTCACCGACCTGCTACGGCGCAGTCTGGCGGGCAAGGGCGGGGCCAGTAAAGGCAAGGCGAGCAAGCCTGCGGCGAAGGAAAAACCGGCCGACAAGGACAGCCCCAGGCCCAAGCGGCCCGCCGCGCGCAAGAAAACCAGCAAAGCCTCTTGAGCCCTACGGAGTGACCGGTGATGGCCAAGCCCGCCAGTGAATACACCCGCAAGCGCAATTTCGACATCACTTCCGAGCCTGCGGAAAGCAAACGCAAGGGCAAAGGCAAGTCGCAGCCCGGTGCGCTCGGTTTCGTGATCCAGAAGCATGACGCACGTAACCTGCACTACGACTTTCGACTGGAGCTGGATGGCACGCTCAAGAGCTGGGCCGTGCCCAAAGGTCCTAGCCTGGATCCCGCGCAAAAGCGTCTGGCGGTGCATGTCGAAGACCATCCGCTGGACTACGCCGGCTTCGAGGGCAGTATCCCGCAGGGTCAGTACGGTGGCGGTGATGTGATCGTCTGGGACCGCGGTGTCTGGCAGCCGCACGGCGATCCGCAAAAGACCTACGAGGACGGCAAACTCAAATTCACCCTGGTCGGCGAGAAGCTCAGCGGTGACTGGGCACTGGTGCGTACCCGGCTCAAGGGCAGCGGCAGCAAGGAACAGTGGCTGCTGATCAAGGAAAAGGATGACATCGCGCGACCTGCTGCCGAATACGACATCACCCATGAGCAGCCGCAAAGCGTGATCAGTGGTGCTCATGTGGGCAAGCAACGCAGCGCCTCGAAAAAGTCCGGGGCCAGTGCTGCAAGCGGCAAAGCCAAGGCCGCCACATCAAAATCAAAAGCGCCGACGCCAGTTGCAAAGCCGACCCGCAGGAAAGCGAAAGCGGCTTTCCCGGATACGCTTTCGCCGCAACTGGCAACGCTGGTGGAAGCGCCGCCAGCCGGTGACTGGCTGTACGAAATCAAATTCGATGGCTACCGCATGCTGACCCGCATTCAGGGCGACGATGTGCGGCTGTTAACCCGCAACGGGCATGACTGGACCGAGCGGCTGCCGGAGCTGGTCAAGGCGCTCAAGGGCATGAAACTGCGTGACAGTTGGTTCGACGGCGAAGTGGTGGTTCTCGATGAGCAAGGGCTGCCCGACTTCCAGGGCTTGCAGAATGCCTTTGACGCGGGGAACAGCAAGGACATTCTGTATTACCTGTTCGACATGCCGTTTCTGAGCGCGGAGGACCTGCGTGAAGTGCCGCTTGAGCAGCGTCGTGATGCCTTGAAGCAAGTCCTCGACGCCCAGAAAAGTCGCCTGTTGCGTTATTCGGATGCCTTTCAGGCGGGCCATCAGGACATTGTCGCGAGTGCTGCGGCAATGGGCCTGGAAGGGGTGATCGGCAAGCGTGCCGGCAGTGTGTACGTCAGCAAGCGCAATGCCGACTGGATCAAGCTCAAATGCCGCTTGCGGCAGGAATTCGTGGTCGTCGGCTACACGGCGCCGCAGGGCAGCCGATCGGCATTCGGTGCCCTGTTGCTTGCGGTCAATGCCGGTGAGGACGGGCTGGTCTACGCCGGGCGGGTTGGCACCGGGTTCACTGAGGTGACCCTTGAACAACTGCATAAACAGCTGAAGAAATTGCAGCGCAAGGATTCACCGCTGGCCAAGAAACTCTCCGCGTCACAGGCCCGTGGCGTGCAGTGGGTGGAACCGCAACTGGTCTGCGAAGCCGAGTTCGCCCAGTGGACTCGCGAAGGGATTGTGCGCCAGGCCGCCTTTGTCGGACTGCGCAGCGACAAGCCCGCCAAGGACGTGGTGCGTGAAGACGCTCAGCCTGCCAATGTGCCCAGCCAGGCACGAACCAAGACGGCAGCGCCCAAGGCGCGCAAAAAGGCTGCGCAGGGGAAGGTTGATGTGGCGGGCACCGGCATCAGTCATCCGGACCGCGTCATCGACAGCAAGACCGGCACCAGCAAAATCGAACTTGCACAGTTTTACCAGTCCATCGCCGACTGGATTCTGCCCTATCTGAACAAGCGTCCCGTAGCCCTGCTGCGCTGTCCTGAGGGCATCGACGGTGAGCAGTTTTTCCAGAAGCATGCCGAGCATCTGGCGATCCCGCACATCAGGCAACTGGACCGTGCCCTGGACCCCGGGCATGCCGCGCTGATGGAAATAGATTCGGTGCAGGCGCTGGTCGGTGCTGCGCAAATGGGCGCTATAGAGCTGCATACCTGGGGCGCGACGCGTGACAGGATCGAAAAGCCGGACCATTTCGTGCTGGACCTTGATCCCGATCCGGCACTGCCCTGGCGCAGCATGATCGAGGCCACGCAAATGGTGCTCGCCGTGCTGGAAGAACTGGGTTTGGAGGCCTTTCTCAAGACCAGCGGCGGCAAGGGCATGCACATCATCGTGCCGTTGGCGCGGCAGGCAGACTGGGACACCGTAAAGGCGTTCGCCAAGGCCATCGCCGAGTTTGCCAGCCGTCAGTTGCCGGAACGCTTCACCGCCACCATGGGGCCGAAAAACCGCGTCGGAAAAATCTTCATCGATTACCTGCGCAACAGCCGCGGCGGCAGCACGGTGACCGCCTATTCAGTACGCGCCCGGCCCGGGTTGCCGGTCTCGGTGCCGATTGCGCTGGATGAGCTGGCGGATCTGAAGTCGTCGGCACAGTGGGACATCACCAACCTTGAGCAGCGTTTGAAGCGGCTCAAGGACGACCCGTGGGCTGGCTACAGCAACCGGCGTAAAATCACGCAGAAGATGTGGAAGCAACTGGGTGCGAAACGGCCTTGAGGCTAGGTCGCTGTCCGGGTTTTGCAAGGGGAAACGTGGGCGGCACGCCAAGCAATAACTGACATGCCGGCCGCACACTGGGGCTTAGAGAATCCGGTACAGCAGTCGCTCGACCCGCACGCGGCTGACACGCTTGAGAAACTTGCGCACGCCTTCGGGGTAGTTGGCCAGTGTGTCGAGCTCGTCATACTGGTTGACGCGCTGCGTGTTGCGCATCAAATGCGCGATTTCCGCTTCCCGCGGCTCGCTCCACTGACCCTTCGGGTCGTCGATCAGCAAGGCGTTTTCCAGGTCCAGATTAAAGGCGCGAGGGTTCAGGTTGTTGCCGGTCAGCAGGGTATAACGCTGGTCGACCCAGATGCCTTTGAGGTGGAAGGTGTTATCGCCGTGTTTCCACAGGTGCACATTGAGGCGGTGCTGAGCGATTGCCTTCTGATGCTTGTGGGCAAAGCGCCGCAGGCTGATTTCATAGAGATAGGGCAGGGCCGAGATCACCTTGAACGGCTCATCCGGATCGATGAAGAAGTCGTTGGCGGTCTTGTCGCCAATGATGATATCGACCTGTACGCCGCGCTTGAGCGCTCGGTTGATCTCGCGAGTGACGGCCACCGGCAGGTTGAAGTACGGCGTGCAGATGGTCAGCTGGATCTTGCTCGACGCGATCAGATCGCAAATGGCGCGGTTGAGATTGTTGCGCGGGCCGACGCCGAGCAGCGGAATCACGCGCATGTCGCCGTTTTCCTTTTCGCCCGCCGAGGTGTCGTAGGTGGCGCGTTTCAGGTCGCTACGAAACGCACGGATCTCGCTGCGCAAACTACGCGAGCTGGGCGGCGATTGCAGATCGAGGCGGTGCACGGCCGGCGACGAAAGTATTTCCCGCTGCACCATATTCTGGAAAGCGTCGGCCAATGCTGCGTTTTCGATCAGGTGATAACGGTCCAGACGGTATTTGTCGAGCTTGTGCAGGTAGACGTTGTTGATGCTGGCGCCGCTGTAGATCACACAGTCGTCGATCACACTGCCCTTGAGGTGCAGCACGCCGAACAGTTCGCGGGTCTGCACCGGCACGCCGTAGATCGGCACTTCTTCATCGTATTCAAGGTTCTGCGCCTGATACCAGGTCGAGTTGCCGGGCTGGCGTCCGGCACCGATCAGGCCGCGTTGCGCGCGGAACCAGTCGACCAGCACCACCACATCCAGCTCCGGCCTCGCGGATTTGGCGGCGTACAGCGCGTCGAGAATCTCCTGGCCGGCTTCATCCTGTTGCAGGTACAGCGCGATGATATAGATGCGCCGGGTGGCCGAAGCGATCTTTTCCAGCAGGCAGCGTCGATAGTCGGCGGCAGAAGGAACAATGGAGATTGCATCGCTCTGCAAGGCAAAACCACGAAGTGCTGCCAGGGTCGAGCGTCGGAAAGTGGACGGCATAGGCCTCTCGATGGGAAAACCAATAGCCTGTGAGCTTACACGACAGTGGCCCTCCTGTGGCTGTCGCCAACCTGTTTCAAAGCATTGCGGAACGCCACGGGCCGCCATGCGCGCTGATTTTCACCCCGGGCACGGAAACGAACCGCGTGGAGTTACGCGATTGTCATTTTTCCTATTTAAACAAATGATAAGCATTACCAGTAACATCTGATATCCTTTCGCATCCGCCCGATCGGTGATGTCCAGGACGGTTGCTTCCGATCTCGTTCAACTTGTCTTCAGGACCTATTGATGAACTCCCCATCGTTCCCGATGCGCCTTACGTTGCTCGCGTTTTGCTGTTCCATTGGATCTCCGGCTTGGGCCGCTGCAGAGGCTGCCACTCGGCAGGACGGCCCTGTGGTGCTGGGCGAGACCGACATCAGTGCCGACAAGGCCGATCCTCACGCGCTGCCGCCGGTTTATGCCGGTGGGCAGGTGGCGCGCGGCGGGCAACTGGGGGTTCTGGGTAATGCCGACATCATGGACGTGCCGTTCACCATGAGCAGTTACACCGAACAGTTGATCGAGGACCAGCAGGCCGAAACCGTCGGTGACGTATTGCTCAATGATGCATCGGTGCGTCAGTCGAGTGGTTATGCCAACGCTTCGCACATCTTCGTCATTCGCGGCCTCAAGCTGACCACCGATGATATTTCCTACAACGGCCTTTACGGCGTACTGCCACGCCAGATCATATCGACCGATGCGCTGGAGCGCGTTGAGGTGTTCAAGGGCCCCAACGCCTTCATCAACGGCGTGACCCCAACCGGTTCCGGGATTGGCGGCGGCGTGAACCTGCAGCCCAAGCGCGCGCAGGACACACCGACGCGTCGTTTTACCTCCGACATCAGCAGCGACGGCCGGGTCGGCGAGCATCTCGATCTGGGGCAGCGCTTTGGCGAGGGCAATCGCTTCGGCGCGCGTCTTAACCTGTCGCAGCGCGAAGGCGAGACCGGCGTCGAGGACGAAGAGCATCGCAGCAAGCTGTTCGCGCTGGGGCTGGATTATCGAGGTGACAACTTCCGTTTGTCCGGCGATTTTGCCTACCAGAAGCAGCGCATCAACCAGAGCCGCAACACGGTGTTTGTCGACAGCGCCCTGACCAGCGTGCCGCATGCTCCGGACTCGGATACCAATTACGCGCCGAACTGGACCTGGACCGAAACCGAAGACACCTTCGGCATGAGCCGCGCCGAGTACGACCTCAACGAAGACTGGACGCTGTACGCCGCAGTGGGCGCCAAGCACACCCGAGAGGTCGGCGTATATGGCTCGCCAACTGTCCACGATGCCGCAGGCAATACCACGGCCGCACCGTCTTTCATCCCGCATGACGAAGACAACAAGACCGCCATGGCCGGCATCAACGGCAAGCTGCAGACCGGCGCGGTCAGCCACAAGGTCAACTTCGGGCTGTCCGGTATCTGGACCGAACAGCGCAGTGCGTATCTGTTTGGCGGCACCTCCAGCAACAACCTTTACGACCCTGTCTCCCAAGAGCGCCCGGCACTCGACAGTTTCACCGCAGGCGATCTGAATGATCCCGGCATTGTCGGCAAGAGCCGCATGCGCAGCGTCGCGTTCTCAGACACGCTGGGCTTTTTCGATGATCGCCTGTTGCTGACTGCCGGCCTGCGTCGCCAGCAACTGCGTGTTCAGGGGTATGAATACGGCAGCGGCCCGCGCAATGCGCTGTACGACGAAGCGATCACCACGCCGGTCTACGGGGTGGTATTCAAGCCCTGGCAATATGTGTCGTTCTACGCCAACCGCATCGAAGGTCTGGCGCAAGGTCCGACGGCTCCAAATACAGTCACCATCAACCCTGGCGAAGTTTTTGCGCCGTCGCGCTCGAAACAGGTGGAAGCGGGCGTCAAGCTGGACATGGGTACGTTCGGCGCGAGCCTGGGCGTGTACCGCATCGAGCAACCGGCTGACGGCTATCAGGTTCTGGAAGGCACCGGGTCGCGTTATGTCCGTGATGGACAGCAGCGCAACCGCGGCGTTGAGATGAACGTCTTTGGCCAACCTGTCAGCGGCTTGCGCCTGCTGGCCGGTCTGACCCTGATGGACACCGAGGTGAGCGGTACGGCCAGTGGCAGCAACGACGGCAATCGGGCCGTGGGTGTGCCGACCTTCCAGTTCAATGCGGGTGCCGATTGGGACATTCCGGGGATCGAAGGCGCGGCCATCAATGCGCGAATGCTGCGCACCGGTGGGCAATATGTCGATGCTGCCAACAACCTGAGCATCCCGACCTGGAACCGCTTCGACCTGGGCGCACGCTACACCTTCAACGTTGCGCAGAAGGACGTGACCCTGCGCGCCAACGTCGAGAACCTGATGGACAAGGATTATTGGGCATCAGCCAATGGCGGTTACCTGACTCAGGGCGAGCCACGTACTCTCAAGCTGTCGGGCACTATCGACTTCTGATCGACTGGCCGCATCGCAGGATGCAGCCAGCCGCTGGATCAGTAGCCGTTACGCTTCAGAATCGTTTCAATGCTTTCTTTTGCCGGCCGCTCGTAGAACTTCAACAGTTCGGCGGTGCGGTTGGTGAAGAAGCCGTCCGCGCCATCATGGCTGATCCGCTTGAAGTCCTCTGCGTCATCCACCGTGTACGGGTGGATGACCATGCCTTTCTCGTGGGTCAGGTTGTTCATCCAGGGTTTGACCAGGTCCATGTAGCTCTGGTCGCCACCCTTGGCCAGTTGCGACGAAGGGCCGGTGCCGATGGCGCCGTGGGCCTTGGCCCAGTCAATCCACTGCTCGAACTCTTGCGCTGATTTGACTTCCTGGGTCGCGTAATAGCTGGCCTTGTCCTTGGCTCCGGAGTCCTTGAACGCAACGCTGGATTTGGGCTCTATCGAGCCTTCGCCAATCCACAACAGCATGACCTTGGGCACTTTCGGCATTTCTTTCTGCAGCAGTTCCAGGCTTTGCTTCTCGAACGTCTGCAGGACGACGCGTCCTGGCATGTGCGCGACGTTGACATGGCCGGCCGCTGCCGCAGGGCGCTGGTCGAGCCAGCCGCGTTTGGCCAGCAGTTTTTTCAGGTCGGCTTCGACACCGGGAAACTTGTTCGGCACCTTGGTCTCTATGTACAGCCCAGGTTTGTTGGCGCCGCCCTCGGCGATGTCGATGACCTCATCCAGCGTCAGGATCTGCAACCCGTTGTAACTGTCGCGGGCCCTGTCCGGGTAAGCCTTGTTGAACCACGAACCGGCGTCCAGTTGCTTGAGCTCCGCCAGAGTGAAGGTGCTGACCGGGTCTTTCACCCGTGTCGGGAACACTTGAGCGATGTTGGTAGTGCGTTCCAGCACGTCATCGTGCAGCGCTATCAGCACGCCGTCCTTGGTTCGCTGGATGTCCATTTCCAGGTAGTCCGCGCCCAGGTCCCGCGCCAGGGTGTAGGCCGGGATGGTTTCTTCCGGTGCGTCGAACGAAGCACCGCGATGGGCGATCACGGCTGGCCAGGGCAGGCCGTATTTCTCGCTCAGCACCTTGCCTGGGGCGTCCGCCGCCGCTGCCATGCCTGACGACAGCATCAGGCCCGACATGACAGCCGCAGCCAATAGGGTCTTTTTCAACAGGGTGGTGGGAAGTCCTTGCATGGGCGGGTGTTTCCTTGTTTTTTGAGAAAGCCTGTTTTTATGAGCAGCCTGCGCGCCAGATCATAGCGGCGCTGGTCGCGTCACTGCACGCAACGATAGCGCACCAGGGTGATTGCCGGGTCAGCTTGCGCATTAGTCTGTCCGGCAAATGCGTCCACTTTATGAACGCCTGGCGTATTCGGGAAGGCTTTTTTCAGTTCCAGCGTCAGCGGCGCTGCACAAGTGGGTCGAGTCGCGTTAAGGTCAGCATTTTGCTGATCGAACGGGAGCGCGCATGACAACGGTATTGGTGCTGGTGGAAAACCTGGACACGTATTTGCCGATTCTTGAAAGCAGCGGTTTTCAGTTGATTCGCGCCCCGACGGCCGAACTGCGTGCCGAGGCGATTGCCACGCACGGGCCGAGCATCAGCGCCGTGGTGACACGCGGGCCGTTGGGATTTTTCGCCGAGGAAATGGATGCACTGCCGCAGCTGCGCATCATTTGCGTAAGCGGCGCCGGTTACGAGAAGGTCGATCTGCCTGCCGCGCAGGCACGTGGCATCGTCGTGACCAATGGTGCAGGCGTCAACGCCGCCACGGTGGCCGATCATACGCTGGCGTTGCTGCTGTCGTTGGTGCGCGACATTCCGCAGGCCGATGCCTCGGTGCGACGCAGCGAATGGCGCAAGGTGGTGCGCCCGTCGCTGGCAGGCAAGCGTCTGGGGATCGTCGGGCTGGGGGCGGTAGGGCTGGCGATTGCCAAGCGTGCAGCCGCCTTTGATATTGCCATCGGTTACCACAACCGCAAGCCACGCAGCGACTGCGATTACACCTGGCATGCGACAGCGCAGGCGCTGGCGGCCGCATCGGATTTTCTGGTCATCGCCACGCCCGGTGGCAGCGGCACGCAGCATCTGATCGACGCTCGGGTGCTTGAGGCGCTGGGCCCTGACGGGTTTTTGGTCAACATTGCCCGCGCCAGCGTGGTGGATACCCAAGCGTTGGTCAGTGCACTGCAGCATGAGCAGATTGCCGGGGCCGCGCTGGACGTGTTCGACGATGAACCGACTGTGCCGGATGTGCTCAAGACGCTGGACAATGTGGTGCTGACACCGCACGTGGCAGGCCTGTCCCCCGAGGCTTCGAGAGACAGTGTGCAAATGGTCAACGATAACCTGCTGGCGTTTTTCGCCGGGCAACCGGTGCTGACGCCTGTGACTGAATGAGCAACCGTGCAGCGTTGCACGCGAGGCATTGCTGTAACGCCCATTCTGCTGATTTTGCTGCCTGTTTATAGTCTGCCCGGGCTGTACGACATCAAACAGGGAGCAGGGCATGGGCAAAGCAGATAACACAGGCGACGGGATACGGATCGGTCTGGTAGGGGACTTCAGTGCGGATGTCCCCGCGCATCAGGCCATTCCGTTGGCCTTGCAGAGGGCGGCGGAGGCCGCGCAGGTACAGGTCGGTTTCGAATGGCTGCCGACGCCGCTGATTGGCAGTGGTGCGCAACTCGCCGAATTCGATGGTCTGTGGTGCGTTCCGGCCAGTCCGTATCGGGACATGCTGGGCGCGTTGACGGCCATTCGTTTCGCTCGTGAGCACCGGGTGCCGTTTCTGGGGACGTGCGGGGGCTTTCAGCACGCGTTGGTCGAGTACGCCCGCCACCAACTGGGCTGGGCAGACGCCGAGCATGGCGAAACTGCGCCGCACGCGGCAAACGTGATTATCGAGCCACTCAGTTGCTCGCTGGTTGAATCGGTGGCAGCGATTCAGTTGCAACCCGACACGCTGATTGCCCAAGCCTATGGCAGGCTCGACACCGACGAGCGCTATCACTGCCGCTACGGTCTGCGCCGCGAGCTGGAGTCGGCGCTGTTCGGCGAGCACCTGAAGGTCAGTGGGCGCGGTCCCGAGGGCGAAGTGCGCAGTATGGAATTGCAGGGGCACCCGTTCTACGTCGCCACACTGTTCCAGCCGGAGCGCGCTGCGTTGCAGGGCCAGACGCCACCTGTGGTGGCCGCGTTTGTCCGCGCCTGCCTGAGCAACCCGGCATGATGGCCGCCCGGTTTGCCAAGCCTTACTTCGCTGTGGTGTTCACCTCGCTGCGTACGCCTGACGATGATCAGGCGTACGCGGAGGCGGCGCAGCGCATGGTGAGTCTGGCCCGACAACAGCCCGGCTTTCTGGGCGTTGAGTCGGCGCGCGGTGAGGACGGCCTGGGCATCACCGTGTCCTACTGGACCGACGAAACCGCGATTCTCGCCTGGAAACAGCAGGCCGATCATGCTCAGGTCCGCGAGCAGGGACGTTCGCGCTGGTACCAGGCGTTTACCACGCGAATCTGCCGGGTCGAGCGTGACTACGCATTCGACGCGTAGGCATTCAGGGCACTACCGGTGGCACATAGGCCAACGTGGTGCCCAGTGCCCAGAGCAGAAACAGCACCAGCGGCGTGTGCACCAGCAGCTGCACGAACGAGAAGCCGATCAGGTCACGCGCCTTCAGGCCCAGTACACCCAGCAGCGGCAGCATATAGAACGGGTTTATCAGGTTGGGCAAGGCTTCGGCTGCGTTGTAGATCTGTACTGCCCAGCCGAGGTGATACTGCAGGTCATTGGCAACTTGCATTACGTAGGGCGCTTCGATGATCCACTTGCCGCCGCCCGACGGAATGAAAAAGCCCAATATGGCCGAATAGACGCCCATCAGAATCGCGTAAGTGTCGTGGGAGGCAATGCTGGTGAAAAATGTCGAAATGTAATGCGCCAGGGTTTGCGCATCGCCGCCCTTGACCGTGGTCAGTAGCGCGGCTATCGAACCGTACAGAGGGAATTGAATCAGCACGCCGGTGGTGGTGGGCACCGCCCGTGCGACGGCGTCGAGAAAACTGCGCGGTCGCCAGTGCAGCAGGGCACCGAGCATGATGAACAGGAAGTTGTAGGTGTTGAGCCCGGAAATCGCCGTGATCGCCGGTTTGCTCGAAAACTCGCTGAACAACCAGCCAACCCCCAGCAGCACCATCAGGATGATCAGCAGCGGGCTGTATTCCAGCCATTCCCCGGGCCGTGTGCGGGGTGGCAGTGGCGGCAGGTTGAAGGCCGGGTCGACACCGCAGGCCTTGGCGTCGCGGGCGCTGTTCGGGCCGGGCGCGGTGGCATAGGCAACGATCAATGAGATGACCACCAGCGCGGCGAGCATGACCCCGGATTGCCAGAGAAAGATGGTTTCGGTGAACGGTATCACGCCGGTAATCGCCAGGATCGACGGCGGCAGACTGGCCGGGTTGGCCTGCAATTGCGCGGCCGAAGACGACAGCCCCAGCGCCCAGACTGCACCCAGGCCCAGATAGGCGGCTGCGCCGGCTGCGCGGTAATCCATGCGCAGGTCAGTGCGGCGGGCGAGGGCTCGCACCAGCAGGCCACCGAACACCAGCGACAGGCCCCAGTTGAGCAGCGAAGCGAGCATGGAAATCAGCGCCACCCAGGCCACCGCCGAACGGCCGTTGCGCGGCACCCGGGCCAGTCGGTCGATCAGGCGCACCGCAGGCGGTGAACTGGCGACCACGTAACCGCCGATGACCACGAAGGCCATCTGCATGGTGAACGGAATCAGGCTCCAGAACCCGTCACCGAACGCCTTGGCAGCCTCGGCCGGACGTGCGCCGATGGCCAGTGTCGCCAGCGTGACGATGACCACTGCCAGTGCGGCAAATACCCATGAATCAGGAAACCAGCGTTCAGCCCACGCAGCACAGCGCAAGGCAAATCGGGCGGAGCGGCTTTCTTCTATGTTGGCGGCCATCTGGGGCACCTCTTTTTGTAATTATTATCGGGGAGTTACTTGAACAGCCGACTATTGCGGACGCTCCACGTCACACGGCGGTTTTTCTTTTTCAGGTGGATTAGGGTTAGACTCAGGTCACCTTTTCGCCCCTCGGCGACCTACTTTGATGGGGCCAAAGTAGGCAAACCCCCAAGCTCCGTTTCCGGCCCGACTTCGTCGGGTTCCTTCGCCCTGTCACTGCTCCGGGGCTAGCCTGGCGTCCTGCCAGGCTAGCCCCGGATCAGCGCCAGGACTCAGCCGTCACTTACGTCGCACTCTGCGTCGTCTGTGCCATCGTGCTCGAAAAGCGCTTTAGAGCAACTTGGCCAAAGGCCCGGCTTGTGAGCTGATAACCATCGTCCCCAAACTGGAGCTTGGGAACGAGGGTGGCTGGCCATGAGTATCTTGCCAATGCTCCGCGTTGGCCTGTGCTCAGAAGCTCATCTCGATCACGTCATCCGGCACGATCAGCTTGCCTGCGGTTTTGGCCACGATTTCTTCCACGCTGACCCCCGGCGCGCGTTCGCGGAGGATGAACGCGCCGTTTTCGATTTCCAGGTAGGCCAGATCAGTCAGCACCTTGCGGATGCAGCCTGCGCCGGTCAGTGGCAGGCTGCAACGGGTGAGCAGTTTGGATTCGCCGTCCTTCGACGCATGGGTCATGGTGACGATGATGTTGTCAGCCCCCGCCACCAGGTCCATCGCGCCACCCATGCCCTTGATCAGCTTGCCGGGGATCATCCACGAAGCGATGTTGCCCTCGATATCCACCTCGAAAGCGCCGAGCACCGTCAGGTCGACATGGCCGCCGCGGATCATGGCAAAGGATTCGGCCGACGAAAAAATAGAGGCGCCGATGCGCGCGGTGACCGTCTGCTTGCCGGCATTGATCATGTCTGCGTCGATGGTGTCTTCGGTGGGGAAGGCGCCCATGCCCAGCAGGCCGTTTTCCGACTGGAGCATGACGTCGATGTCATCGGGCACGTAGTTGGCCACCAGGGTCGGAATACCGATGCCAAGGTTCACGTAATAACCGTCCTTGAGCTCACGGGCGACACGTTGAGCCATTTGTTCGCGGGAAAGTGCCATCGTCTGAAGCCTCTTTATTGTTGTAGGGCCAAGGCTGCGCTATCAGGATTTTCTGACGGTGCGCTGTTCGATGCGTTTTTCGAAAGTGCCCTGGATGACCCGGTCGACGTAGATGCCTGGGGTGTGGATCTGGGTAGGCAGCAGCACGCCCGGCTCGACGATTTCCTCGACCTCGACCACGGTGATTCGTCCGGCGGTGGCCACCACCGGGTTGAAGTTCTGTGCGGTATGACGATAGATGACGTTGCCGAAGTGGTCGGCTTTCCAGCCCTTGATCAGGGCGAAGTCACCGGTGATGGCCTCTTCCAGAATCACGTTGCGGCCGTTGAACTGACGGGTTTCCTTGCCTTCGGCGACCGGCGTTCCGTAACCGGTTGCGGTATAGAACGCCGGAATGCCTGCGCCACCGGCACGCAGTTTTTCCGCCAGGGTGCCTTGTGGCGTGAGTTCGACTTCCAGCTCGCCGCTGAGCAGCTGCTTTTCGAACAAGGCATTCTCGCCGACGTAGGACGAAATCATTTTGCGGATCTGCCGGTCTTCCAGCAGGATGCCGAGTCCGAAGCCGTCAACGCCGCAGTTGTTGGAGACCACGGTCAGGCCCTTGATACCCATGCGCTTGATCTGCGCGATCAGGTTTTCCGGGATGCCGCACAGGCCGAAGCCGCCGCAGAGTACCGTCATGTCGTCGGTCAGCCCGGCGAGGGCTTCTTCGTAGGTCGCTACTCGTTTATCGAGTCCAGCCATGATGATCCGCCTTTTATAGTTGTTGACCGACAGTCGCGCTGTCGGAGGATCGGGTGACCTGCATCTTCTCTCGGCGTGACTGATTTGTTAATTTTGTTTTTCTGATCAATTCATAAGAAAAGCAAATATATGAACGTCAAGCAGCTTCGCGCTTTTCTGGCCGTTGCGCAGTACCTGAGCTTTGCTCAGGCTGGCGAGCGTCTTAACGTGTCGCAGCCGGCCTTGAGCCTGACGATCAAGAGCCTCGAAGAGGACCTTGGCGGACAGCTGTTGACGCGCACCACGCGCAACGTCGGTCTGACGCCCGAGGGCGAAACCTTGTTGCCGCTGGCGCGCCAGTTGCTGGCCGACTGGGACAACACCGAAGAACTGCTGCGTCAGCGTTTTACTTTGCAAATGGGCAGGGTGTCGGTGGCCGCCATGCCATCGTTTGCCGGCAATCTGCTGCCAGCGGCCTTGAAGGTGTTTCGTGGGCGCTACCCGCGCGTCAATGTCGCGGTGCATGACGTGATCAATGAGCAAGTGCTGGAGATGGTCCGACATCGCCGTGTCGAACTGGGTATCGGCTTTGAGCCGGAGTCGAACAGTGCCCTGTCGTTCACTCCGTTCTATATGGACCGCTTCGTCGCCGTGGTGCCCCGGGAGTCGCCGCTGGCCCAGCGGCGTGAGGTCACCTGGGAAGAACTGCTGCGTGAAGACTTCATCGCCCTGCAACGCCCTTCGGCGGTACGTTTGCTGCTGGAACAGGCTATCGAGCCGCGCCACGGCAAGCTGGCGGTCGCGTTCGAGAGCCATCAGTTGTCGACCATCGGGCGCATGGTTGCCAATGGCCTGGGCGTCAGCGCGGTGCCGTCACTGTGCATCGGGCAGATGCAGGAACTGGGGGCCTGCTGCGTGGCGCTGGTGGAGCCGCTGATCGAACGGCGTATCGGCCTGATGATGCTCGCCGATCACAAGCTTTCAGCGGCGGCTCAGGCGTTGCGCGAGGTGTTGATCGAGAATGCTCGCAACAGTCGATAGCGACTATCACGGCGGATGATTTTTGCTGCGTCAGGGGCAGGCGTAACCTTGCTTCATTCCTCAAATGAAGCCCGGCCGGAGGCCCCCGATGAACCGTATGCTCGCCCTTGCGCTTGTCCTGACATTCACTGTTGCGCTGGTTTCCGGCTGCTCCACTCACCACGCTGTCGAGCAGCGGGCGTTCAGCGCTGAAGAAAGCCATCAGTTGGCCCTTGAAGACCTCAACCGTCGAGGCCTGTCATTTGATGAGTATCAGGCACGCAAGGCGCAATTGATGGCGGATCCGCAGATCCAGCAGGCGCGGGACTTCGATGAAACAGGCGAAACAAGCGTCGATCTGGGTGTCACGGGTCAGCAGCCACAAGGTTAACAGTCGGCTTGAAAAGTGCGTTGTGTAAGAACTGTACTGCTGTAATTGGCCGGCAACTGTCCGTGTGTTTCCTGCACCGCCTTCGATAGGGTGAGCACCTGACTCACTGATCCGGACAGGCAGCATGTTTCTCTCTTTCGATTTGCTTCTGGCATTCACACTCTTCGCATTCGTCACCTCCATCACTCCCGGCCCCAACAACATGATGCTGCTGGCCTCGGGCGTGAACTTCGGTTTCAGTCGCACCCTGCCGCACATGCTGGGTATCAGTGTCGGTTTTTTCGTTCTGGTGCTGGCCGTCGGTTTCGGTCTGGGCAGCGTGTTCAAGGCCTGGCCGTTGCTCTACACGATCCTGCGCTATGTGGGCGCTGCCTATCTGCTGTACCTGGCCTGGAAAATCGCCACGTCGGGACCAGCCTCCGATAGCGTCGACAGCCAGGGTAAGCCGCTGAGTTTCATGAGCGCCGCGCTTTTTCAATGGGTCAATCCCAAGGCCTGGATCATGGCGATCGGCGCGATCAGCACTTACACCCCCATGCAGGGCTACTTCTACAATGTGCTGGTGATTTCGGCAGTGTTTGCGCTGATCAACCTGCCCAGCGTGGGCGTCTGGGCAGGCTTTGGCAGTTTGCTGCGCAACGTTCTGCGCGATCCGCTCGGGTTACGTATTTTCAACGGCGTGATGGCAGCGCTGTTGGTGGCCTCGCTGTATCCGCTGTTTATCGAGCATTGATGCCTTTGCTATTCCGGCACTACAACGCCAGTTGCAAGTGCCCGCCAGCCTGCTGGTGACGCGCCTGCAAGCGACGTTGCAGGCCATGGTGGAAATGTTCCAGCCCTTCATGCAGACGCTCCGTGAGGATTTCGTCCAGCGTACCGCCTAATTCGTTGTCGTCGTAGCTGACCTGGGTATCGATGGCGAAGATGCCGTGCAGCACTTCCTGCGACTTGAGCGCCGACAGCACCGGTTTGAGCGCGTAATCCACGGCCAGCATGTGCGCGATACTGCCGCCGGTGGCCAGCGGCAAGACCACTTTGCCATGCAGCGCGCGCTCGGGCAGCAAGTCGAGCAGGGTTTTCAGTGCGCCGGAAAATGACGCCTTGTATACCGGCGTGCCGATCAGCAGGCCATCGGCCTGACTGACCGCTTCGATCAATTCGAGCACCTGCGGGCTGTCGAAACGGGCGAAAAGCAGGTCCTCCGCATTGAAGTCGCGTATGCGCAATGTGGTGACTTCGACGCCGTGACTCTGCAGCCAGCGGCCGGCGTGGGCCAGCACAACGCCGGAACGGGATTTGGGGGAGGGACTGCCTGAAAGTGAAACGACGCGCATGTGGGATGTCCTTGCGATAAACGTAAGCCTGCAAAGCAGCTTATGTGCCAGCCTTCTTGTGTGTCTGGCGATGGCCCGCAGCCGTTGGGTCTGCGTGTCTTTCACGCAGGGGGAGAGAGTTCGCCGCGCTGATGCAAAAGCCGTCAACTGTTGAACCGCTGTTGCTCTGGCAACAGTCTGGCGCAGTGCGACAGGCAAAAAAATCCCTGCACAACCGCGTGCAGGGAGATTGGCGAACGGCCGCGCGGTTCAGTTGCGAAAGGCCGCACCGGTCTGTATCACGCTGGCCGAGCCGAGCAGCTGGCTGATGAAGCGGCTCCAGCGGGTGATATCGGCAGGGCCGACGAACACCACGTCCTGCGCCTTGAGCTCGAACTGCCCGGCCAGCAGGTAGGCGGTGGGCTTTTTCGCGTTGAGGTGGTAGACGGTGGAGGGTGCCCGGGCAAAGTTTTCCGCACCGCGTATGACGTACACCGCATCGCCGTCTGCGCTGTCCGGGCTGAGGCCGCCGGAGTTTCCCAACGCTTCGAGCAGGGTCAGGCGAGTGGTGCCGAACGAGATCACCTGAGGGTTACGGACCTCGCCCAGCACGTAGATCTTGTTTCGCGAGTTGCTGTTCAGGTGCAGGTAATCGCCGTCCTTCAGGAAGATCCGGCTCAGTTGCGAGTCCCGGCGGTTCAGCGAGTCGATGTCGATCAGGTAGTCCTTGCCCTCCCGGCGCAGGGTCAGCCCGGCCAGGTTGGCATCGGTCAGGTCGACGCCAGCGACACTCACCGCCTGCACCAGGCTCAACGGAATATTGGTGATCGGTTGCGGACCGGGGACCTTGAAAGAACCGGACAACAGTATTCGCTGGCTGTTGTAGCGCAGCACTTTGACGTCGACCTTGACCTCGGTGTATTGCGGCGCCAGGCCCATGCGTAACTGCTCACGAACCTCGCTGACCGTTCTGCCACTCGCGCGGATTCTGCCTACATAGGGGAAGTAGAGCGTGCCGTCGTTGAGCACTTCCCGGGTGTTGGCATCCAGTTGGTCCTGTGAGCCCGGCGCGGTCAGTTCAGGGTGTTCGAACACGGTAACCAGCAAGGTATCGCCAGCACCGATCACGTATTCCGGAGTCTTGTAGTCGAGCAGCGCCTGCGGCAGGGCCTTGGCCTCTGCATTGGCGCGCAGTTGCTGTTGCTGCAGGGTTTTCGGGGTGACCTCGATCAGCTGTGCACGGGGTTCGTCCGGTTTGTCGAGAGTGACGTCATCCGGCGTCATATGTTGCCCCGGCGCGAATGCACAGCCTTGCAGCGCCAGGCTGACCAGCAGTAACGCAGTAACGCTTCGATTCATGACGTTTTTCCTTTCATGGCATTGCTCCGTTCTTGTTGCGTACCGAGGGTGTTCGGTGGGTGCTCGGGTCAGCGCTGGCATCAGAAGGCGTTCTTGTTGACGAACCCCTTGAGCAGCGTCAGCAGAATGATTTTCAGGTCCAGCCAGATCGACCAGTGCTCGATGTATTCCAGGTCGAACTCGACGCGCATGCGCATCTTGTCCAGCGTGTCGGTTTCGCCGCGCCAGCCGTTGATCTGCGCCCAGCCGGTGATGCCGGGCTTGACCTTGTGGCGCAACATGTAACCGCTGACCTGCCTGCGGTATTGCTCGTTGTGGGCAATGGCGTGGGGGCGTGGGCCAACGATGGACATGTCGCCGTGCAGCACGTTGAAGAACTGCGGCAGCTCATCCAGCGACGTCCGGCGCAAAAAGCGGCCCAGCGGTGTTACCCGCGCGTCGTTGCGCGTCGCCTGAAGCACCACATCGGTGTTTTCCTGGACGCTCATGCTGCGAAATTTCCAGACCATGATCGAGCGTCCGTCTAGCCCATAGCGGCGCTGGCGGAATAGCACCGGTCCGGCGGAGGTGAGCTTGATGGCTGCCGCAATGGTCACCAGGGGCACGGCGATCAGCAACAGAATCAGGCTCGACAGCACGATGTCTTCGGCACGTTTGGCCAAGCTCCAGGCACCGTCCATGGGCGAATCGAAAATGCTGATGCTGGCCAGGCCGTTGATGCTTTCACTGCGCGCGTGCAGCAGGTCGAACATGAACACATCCGGAATCAGGTACACCGAGGCGGTGGTGTCGCTCAGGCCGGTAATCAACTCGCGCAGTTGCGGTTCTGCGCTGAAGGCGAGGGTGATGTATACCTTGTCGATCCGGCCAGCGCGGGCATCTTCGATCAACTGCTGCAGGTCACCCAGTACGGGCGGGCGGCGCTTGTGCGCCTGCAGATTCATCTGCTGCGGATGCGCGTCATAAAAGCCCAGCAGGATCAGGCCCATCCAGGGCGCCAGGGCGATGGACCGGGCCAGCCGCTCGCCGACCTGGCCGGTGCCGACGATGGCCACCCGGCGCGTATTGAAGCCACGCCGACGCAGGGTGTGCAGGGCCAGACGAATCAGCAGCCGGTAGCCGCACAGCACGGCGAGGGCCAGCGCGAACCAGCTCATCTGGCCGTTATCGGGCAATTGCGTCTGAGCGAGCAGCAGGCTGTTCAGCGACAGTAGGGTGATGAAGGTCATCGCCCAATAACTGAAGACCTTGGTCAGCTCGCGCAGGATGCGCTCGCCACGCCATGAGCCATACAACTGGTGGTACTCGCTGACCCAGTGAAAGACCAGCACCGCGAGGAAAATGTGCGACCAGGCCTCTGTGCTGTCGGTGACCGTCAGCCCGGTTTGCCAGTAACCGATCAGCACAATGACGGTCAGGTCCAGCAAGCGATGGGCGAGCGAAAGCGCTGACTGGTGGGCACGCAGAATGCCGCGAACTGAAGTACGCATGGGAAGGGCTCGTTCAGACGGTTTTCAGGGAGACGACACGGCCAGGCAGTTCACTGCCAGACCCGGGAGATGTCTGGGCGGCACATTGCGATTGAGGCAGGCGCTCCAGATGAACCCTGCTTGAGAGGGCCAGACGGTCCTCGACGAAGGCTTTGATCTCCTGCTCGAAGCGCGCGACCGAAAACCGCTTGGCATTGGCCCGGCAAGCCTCGGGAGAGATGCGTGATTGCGCCGCTTCGAATTCGCCGATGGCGGCGATCAGTGATGCGACTGTTTGCTGTCGGTAGAACACGCCGGTCGGCTGCGGGTGATCCAGCCCGCGCACGGTTTCCATGACGCCGCCCTTGGCGAAGGCGATGACCGGCGTGCCGCAGGCCTGGGCCTCGACCGGGCTGATGCCGAAATCTTCCTCGGCGGCGAAGACAAACGCCTTGGCACTGCGCATGTGCTCGAGCAGCACGTTACCTGGCTGAAAACCCAGCAGCGTCACGTTGCCCACTTGACTGGCGATAGCCTGTGCCTTGGCCAGGTCCGGTCCGTCGCCGATCATGATCAGGCGTTTGTCAGGCATCGCGGCGAAGGCCTCGACAATCATCGGCATGCGTTTGTAAGGCACCATTCGCGAGGCGCAGAGGTAGAAGTCCCCACGCGTGCCCTGGGCAGTGAAGCCGAGCGTGTCCACCGGCGGGTAGATGACGGTGGAGTCGCGTCGATAGGCCTTGGTGATGCGCGCACCGATAAACCCGGAATTGGCAATGAAGGCATCCACGCCGTTCGACGTGCGCTGGTCCCACAAGCGAATGTAATGCAGGACCAGGCGTGCCAGGCCACCCTTGATTCCCTTGCTCAGCCCTGACTCCTGAAGGTACTGATGCTGCAAGTCCCAGGCATAGCGGATCGGCGAGTGCACATAGCTGATGTGCAATTGGTCCGGGCCGCACAGCACGCCCTTGGCCACTGCGTGGCTGCTGCTGATGATCAGGTCATAGCCGGACAGATCCAGTTGCTCGATGGCCAGCGGCATCAATGGCAGGTAGCGCGAATAGTGTTTGCGGGCACCGGGCAGCTTCTGGATGAACGTCGTTCTGGCGAGCTTGCCATGCAGGTGCGCGCGGTCCTGATCGTTGAGGAAGTCGATGACCGCAAACAGGTCCGCAGCGGGCCAGACGTTGATCAATGACGCGAGCACGCGCTCGGCGCCGGCGTAGCTCACCAGCCAGTCGTGGACGATAGCAATTCTCATGGGCGTTCCTTGCTGTAATGGCCCGCGTTACTGCGGACGCGACGGCGCGCATCCTGGCGTTGCTGTTGTGGATTCAGGGTTTGCCGGTGGATGATTCGGTGGCGATGTTCAGTCTGCTTTGCTGCGCGGGGTCGGACGCCAGCAACGTATCGATGTGCTGGGAAAGACGCTGTGCGGAAAGCTCCCAGGAAAAACGCTGCACGTTTTGCAAGCCCTGGACACGCAGCGCCTTGCGCAAGGGCGCATCCAGCAGAATGCGCTGCATGGCTGCGGCCATGTGGCTGACGTCCAGCGGGTCGAAATACAGTGCACTGGCCTGCAGAACTTCCGGGATCGACGCGGCATTGGCCGCCAGCACCGGGCAGCCGCAGGCCTGGGCTTCGAGCGGCGGGATGCCGAAGCCCTCGTAAAGCGAAGGGAAGACGAACGCAGTCGCGCCCTGGTACTGCGCGATCAGCTCGGCATCACTGAGGCGACCCAGAAAACGGATACGCGGGTCACGACAGGCGATGTGTTGCAGGTTCGGGTCGGCAAACAGCGCGCTGGCTGCGCCGACAATATTTAACTGCAGATCCGGGTGGCCACGCAGGCTGAGAAAGGCCTGAATCATGCGTCTGAAATTCTTGTGTACGGCCGGCGAGGACACGGCCAGCAGGTAGTTCGGACGATTCACAGCGGTCGGCCCCGGGATGAATTCGTCGCTGACCGCAGCCGGTACGACGAGCACTTTGTCTTCTGCGTAGCCATAGAACGAGGATATTTCTCTGCGCGAGAAGTGACTGCCGGTGATCAGCGTTCTGGCGCGCGACAGCAGGATCGGGGTGATGGTCCGATAGGCCAGCCGGAACAGCCGGGTGTAACTTTGCGGGTAGCGCACATAGTTGATGTCGTGGTGAGTCGCAATCTGGTTGCCATACAGCATGGGCCCGGTGTTGCTGATCGAGATCAGCAACGGACTGCCCCGACGTTTCAGGTACAGCGGCAGGTCGATCTGTTCCCACACATGCCCGGTGGAGCGCCCGATGCAGTGCGCCTCCAATGCGCTGGCGCAGTCATGCAGTCTGATGTTATGCGGGGCAACGAATACCAGATCGTCGCGCACTCGCTTCAGCGCTCGGCACATCTGCTCTGCGTAGCGCTGTACACCACTGATGTCCTGGGTAAGAAACCGTGCATTGATGAAAATCATCTTGAGCATCCTGCTGATGAAGGTGAACTGGCGGGTGCCACACCGTGTCCGTGATGTCGTCAAAGGGGGCGACTGCGCCCGTTCGCCGTGCTACTTGCCAGGTGCTACGTGCTGCGATCCTGCAAGGTCTGGGCGAAGATGCTTTCGTACTGGTCCAGCATCAAGTCCAGGTTCATCAATGACGCGACGCTGCTGCGTGCCTGGCTGCCGAGGCGTGCCAGCAGTTCGGGCTGCTGATGCAGCTTGAGCATCGCCAGCCCCAGTGAGTCAGGGTCATCGGGGCTGCACAGCAAGCCATTGAGCGGTTCCTGAATGATTTCCGTGAGCCCGCCCATGCGGCTGGCGATGACCGGCAGCGAGTGCGCGCACGCCTCGACCGCAACCATGCCGAATGGCTCATTCCACAGGGAAGGCACAACCGCCACGTCGATCTGGCGATAGAAATGCTCAGGCCTCTGAAAACCGACGAAGCTGATGTCAGGGGAAGTGACCATGGCCCTGAAGCGCTTTTCATCGGATGGCTGTCCGCGCCCGGCGATCTGCAAGGTGGCTTTGAACGGCAGGCGCTGGAACTGCTCGATCAGCCACTCCAGCCCCTTGTTGGTCGACAGGGTGCCCAGGTAACCGAAACGCAACGGTGCGTTATCGACAAGTGCTTTGGGCTGCTCGCGAAGCGCTGGCGTAAACGGGCTGGCGTTATGCACCACATAGCCTCTGGCATGCTTGAAATAATCCTGCGCCCGCAGCGTGTCGAGCATGAAGCGGCTGACGCCGACCACCGCACTGACCTGTTCCGACTGTTGTGCATGATGGCTGCGCAACTGTGTGCATGTCGTGCAGCGGCGCTGACAGTTTTTGCCCTTGCTGAACATCGTGCTTGCCGGGCAGAGCAGATAGAAATCATGCAGCACCTGCACGATCGGGCAATTGGCCTGGGTGATCTGGTCCCATGCCGAGACCGACCAGCCCGTCAGGTTATGGCACACCACCAGTTCCGGCTGCTCCAGTTCCATCACGCGCTTCACATACTCGCGCATGCCTGCGTTGTAGCGATCACGCCAGTGCCAGGCAAAGCGCGCCAGACGGCCAGGACGCTGGGCGATGAAGTGCCAATAGTGGTTAAGCAGGCCGGCCCGATAGACCTTCACCCGGTTGACCTCCGCCAGTTGCAAGCCAGGCCGGTCAGTGGTGGCCAATACCGCGACGCTGTGCCCGCGCTGCTGCAAGCCCTCGACCGTACGCTGCAGAATGATTTCTGCGCCGCCGCCGATATCGGGCGCGTAGAGGCTATTTATGAAAAGGATTTTCATAGTGGGTAGGCCCTGTTCAGGCCCAGCCTGCCGGCTTCCCCTTCGCGAATGGCGTCGTTGAGCAGGTCCAGACGCTGGGCCGCGTCATGGCGCCAGGCATACAGGTTCAGCAGGCAGAGAAACACCCGGCGATTGAGCCGATAGCTGAGCGTGGAAGCTGCCCAGACATGTTTGTCGAACCAGGCCTGATTACGCGCTGCGTAGTAGGCGCGCAGATCCGACCCGCCCAGCAGGTAGCTTTCATAGACATTGCGGGTCCGTGCCTTGATGTTCCAGGAGTCTTCCAGATCATCCAGCCGCGCATCGGGCACCAGAAACAGCTTTCCGCCACCGTCGGTGATGCGCCAGGTGTATTCGCTGTCATCGCTGTACAGCTTGAGAGCATCCAGTGGCAGGCCGATCTTTTCGTAAAGGCTGCGATGGGCAAGCAGCCCGCCGTAAGTGGCAAAGGGCAGTTGCACGCGCTCCGGCATCAGCCGGGTCGCATCGGGCTGTCCCCACGGCAGGCGTCGCCAGATCTTGTAAGGCAACTGGGCGATGTGAAAGCCGAAGAAGCTTGAGCGCCGCTGGATTGCGTATTGCAGCGGCACACCTGCGGCGATGTCGGCTTGATGCGTGGGGCGAAAGCCGAGCACCGCGCAGTTGTCCTGGCCGTCGAGGAGTTGCCGTTCACGCAAGGATCGATGCAATGCCTCGATGGCATGCGCGGTCGGTGCGTTATCGTCGTCCATCAGCCAGATACAGTCGTCTCCGGCTTGCAGCGCAGCGTTGATGCCCACCGAGTAGCCATTGGCCGAGCCGGTGTTGTGTGACAGCCAGATCACCTGAACCCGATCGGGCCACTCATCGCACAGCGCTTGCAGCGGCGCGGTGGAAGCATTGCTGACAACGATCACACGGCCGATCAGCGGGCTTTCCAGCGAGCGGCTGATCAGGGTGTGCAAATAGCTGAAACGGTCACCATAGGTGAGCGTCACCAGGGTGGTCTGGCGCGGCATGGTGCGATTCCGAGGCTGGTGAAACAGGCGTGCGACGCGTTCTTTAAGGACGCGTCGTGCGGCAGATTACGGCGGGTTCGAGCGCTAGGCGCTCGCCTCGATTCGCGACAGGCTGCTGATCGGTAGCACCACTTTTTGCTGGCGTTGCAGCATGTTGAGCAGGATCACCGCGCGCTGCGCGCCGTCTTCGCTCAAAAAGATGGCCTCGACGTCACCCCAACTGGCATGGGTGATCAGCACTGCGTCGCCCTGGGTAAACTGTGCTTTCGGCGCGGGCGTGGCGAGTCGCTGGCGGATCTGCTCGATCAGATGATCCCGAACCGGCACCGGATGACCACCGAAGGTCACGATGCGCGAGACGCCGCGGGTGGAGCGAATCGGGTACCAGTTGTCCTGCACCTGATCCATGTGAATGAACAGATAGCCGGGGAATAACGGCTCGCCGGTCTGAACCCTGGTGCCGTTTTTCTTTGCATCGGCCTGTAACGGCCGATAGCACTCGAACTGCTGACGCCGCAAATGTTCTTCGGCGCGGGCTTCCTGCCGTGGTTTGGTCTGGATCAAGTACCAGCGTACATCCTGGTCGGAGCGGGACATGGTTAATTCCTTTTAAATGAAACAGCTCGGTCAGCGGCACGCGGCGCCCTGGTTATCGTGGCGCGGGGTGGTAGTTGTAGCCGTAGGCGGCGCAGTCGTAGTCGGAGGTCGTAGCCTTGCGCACCACCGCGTTGAAAATGGCGCCCTTGATCAGAATTCCGTTCTGACCCAGACGGCGTTTGCTGGCTTCGATTTCCTGGACGGTGGTCATGCCGAAGCGCGCCACCAGCAGGCAAGTACCCGCCTGACGGCCGACCAGCGTCGCGTCGGTCACGGCCAGGATGGGCGGGGTGTCGATCAGAATCAGGTCATACAGCGGCGACAGTTCGGCAAGCATCTTGTGGAAGTTGTCATGCATCAGCAGCTCTGAGGGGTTAGGCGCGGCGAAACCACAGGAGATGAAATCCAGATGCCGGAAACGGGTGGTGTTGATGACCTCGGTACAGCGCAGACGCGCCGCCAGGGTGTCTGACAGCCCGTGTTTGGGTTGCAGACCGAAGAGGCGATGCAGGTAGCCTTTGCGCATGTCGGCATCGATCAGCAGGACCCGTTTGCCGGTCTGGGCAATGATGGTCGCCAGATTGCTCGACACAAAAGACTTGCCTGCTCCGGGTGTCGGGCTGGATATCATCAGTACGTTGTTGCGCGCTTCAAGCATGGCGAAGTGCAGGCTTGTGCGCAGACTGCGCAATGACTCGATCGCCAGTTCGGCGGGCGCGGCGATGCTCAGCAGCTTCGACTCCTGGCCTGCATGGTCGCGCTTGTCCAGATGCTCCTGTTGACGCGAGTAGGGCAGCGACGCGTAGACTGGCATGCCCAGATTTTCAATGATCTCGGCGCTTTCTACGCCGCGATAGAACGCCTGACGCACGAAAACCATGGTCATTGCCACCAGTGCGCCGAGCAGCGTGGCAATCAGCACGATCAGTGTTTTCATCGGTTTGACGGGTCTTTCGACATTGGTGTCGGCGTTGTCGATGACCCGTACATTGCCGATGTTGCCAGCGCGCAGAATGTCCTGCTCCTGGCTTTTGTTGAGCATCAGTGTGTAGGTCTGGCTGATGACCTGCATATCGCGGGTCAGACGCAACAACTCTTGCTGGGTCATGGGCAGCGCGTCGATTTTTTTCAGCAGGCCCTGGCGCTGTTGTTCCAGTTGGTTCATCTGGCTCATCAGGCTGCGATAGGTCGGGTGCTCACGGGTATACAGCCGCTCCAGTTCGACGCGTTTGAGTTTCAGTTCGGACAGCATCGAGTCAAGACTGACCACCTGGTCAAGCACCCCCTTGGTTTCGATGCTCAGGTCCACCGATCGGGCGCTGGTCTGGAAGGTGTTCAGCGCGGTTTCCGATTCCTCGAGCTGCTTGCGTACGGCGGGTAACTGCGAGCGCAAGAACTGCAGGCGCTGGGCGGCCTCGGCCGAACTGCGCTCGACGTTCTGACGTACATACAGATGGCTGACCTCATCGAGAATCCGGTTGGCCCGTTGTGCGTCCTGGTCCTCGATCGACAGGTAGATGATGCCCGAGTCCCTGCCGGCCTCGGCGATCTTCAGGCGGTTCTGATAGATCAGCGCGGTGCTGAGTGTGCGCTGTCTGGAGACAGTGAAATCGGTGCCGGGCCGGGCCTGCAACGTAGCGACCTGAATCTTGATTCCGTGGCCTTCGACCACGCGATTGAGCGCACCGCCGAGCAGCAGGTTGTGTTCGCTGTCGTAGAGCGAGAACTGGCCGGGTTTGCCTGCGGTCAGGGTGAGTTTTTCACCCAGCAGGTGCTCTGGCACTTCCAGTTGGAACACCTCTATTTTTTCGCCGCCCCACGCATATTGGGTCAGGCCGAATAAAGGCTGCGCCAGTTCACCGTCGCGTGCGGGCTTGAAGGTGCGATACAGATAAGGACCGATCACAGGAAACAAATCAGGTGTCTGGAGCCTATTGAGCTGCAGATCGTCGACGACCTTGCCCAGCAGTGCGCGGGACTTGATCAGCTCGATCTCGGTGGTCGCCTGCGACACCGAGAGTGGCTTGGCACTGACTTCCGGCGTGCCCTCGATGCCGATTTTCCGAGGCTCTATCTGAATCATGGCGGTGGCCTGATACACCGGTGTGGCCAGAATGGCATAGCCCAGGCCGATCAGGAAAAACACGCCGACGGTCCACAGGATCAGGGTCTTGTGATCGAACAGCATCCGCAGGACTGTTGCCAGATCGATCCGGGAGTCCGCTTGGAAATTCAGGGAAGGATGGTTCATGACGGTCATTTATCCTGTTGCTCCTGACTGAAAATGAGGGAGCCAGTCGTCGATGCAGCGCGAAAGCTGCGCGTAGGTCTGTTCGAAGGCTGACGCGGGCCGCCGGTAAGGGTCGGTGATGTCGAGCGGGTCCTGCCATTTGCCGATCAGAAAGGCTTTGCCGCGCACCTCGGGGGCCAGTTCGAGGACGTCGGAAAAATGCGCCTGCTCCATCAGCAGGATCAGGTCGGCCTGGCGCAGCAACTCGCGACTCATCTGGCGAGCGGCATGCCGCCGAGGCTGTACCCGGTGCGACTGCAGCACTGCATGTGCCGTCGGGTCGATCGACGAACCCGACAACGCGGCGATGCCTGCCGACTGGATACGCACCTGCGTGGCCGGCAGGCGTTCATGCAGAATCGCCACGGCCATCGGACTGCGGCAGACGTTGCCGACGCACAACACCAGCACACTACTGAACATGAGCTTTGCCAGTGGCGGGCGGCAGGCGCCTGCGCAGATTGCCGATCATGTTGACCGCCACTTTCCACAGCGTCTGCAGTTTGTGGCGGGGGGCGAGTGCGGCCAGCGACAGGCACACCGTCTGCATCAGGAAATACTGGTACAGCGGCTGATTGCCCAAGCGGTTGTAATAGTTGGCCAGGCTTGAGCAGGTCTGCAGGTTCATGTGCAACTTGCGTTTGTCACTGCGCATCGAGAACACCCCGCCAGGGTGCACGCGATAGGCGGCCGGCTTGATCCCGGCCATGAACTTGCCCTTGCCGTAGGCCCCCAGCAACGACCACCAGCACATATCGTTCAATGGTGCGCTGCACAGGCTCAGTTCGGGTGGCATCTGGCTGAACACATTGCGAAAGCAGACGGTCAGGGTCGACAGGCGTCTTGCCTGTTGCAACTCCAGCGCCGAGGCATCGGCGCGCAGGTGGCCTTGCAATTGCACTCCATACTGGCCGTGATCATCGAAGACGAACGCGTCGTGATAAGTGATGACGTAATCCGGATGAGCTTCGAGAAAGTCCACTTGCTGCTGCAGTTTTTGCGGATCGGTCCAGTAGTCGTCGGCTTCGCAGTAGGCGATGTAACGACCGCGCGCTTCGCCAAACAGGCCCGGGACGCAAGCTCTGCCCTGGCTGTACTGATTGATCTGCTGATAGAAGGGCCGAATGATCGTCGGATGCCGCTCGGCGTAGTGCGCAATGATGCGCGCGGTAGCGTCTGTGGAGGCGTCGTCGTTGATCAGGATTTCGTACCTGAAATCGGTCTGCTGTGACAAAAGCCCGTCCAGCGTCTGGGCGATGAAGCCTTCCTGATTGTAGGCGGGGCATACGATGCTCAGCAGCGGCGGCGCCAGGCAGGTTTCCTCGGTATTTCTTACAGTGTCGTCCATGGCTCAAGTACTCGGTTTACTGAACAGAACATAGAGTTTCGATGCCAGCGGCCGGTGACTCGTCGCCACCAGCGTCAGGGTGACAAGCCCGCTGAGCGCGAGTGCCAGAAGCACGCTGCTGCGGCTTTCACCGGCAATCAGATTGAATACGGGAGCGCTGACCACCAGGCCAGCAGCGGTCATGACGCTGATACGCAGGATGTCGCTCAGCCACTGGCGATGAAGGCCGGGGGCCAGGTGTCGATGCACGATGGCTGGCCATATCGCGAAGGACGTCGCCCGCAGAAAAAACCACGCCAACGCCGCGCCGTACACGCCTTGGTAATGAATCGCCAGCACCATCACCGGCACGCTGACCAGCGTCGATATCAGGCTGTACCACAGGTGCAAATGCATTCGGCCATAGGCGTATTGCAAATAGAACTGAAAGGCACTGGCGGCCATGATGGCGCTGCCCAGTGCGTACCAGCCCAGTACCGGGCGACTCCAGTTTGCGGCGACCGGATCGCCGGTCCAGGCGAGAATCAACGGTTCTGCATACAGGGCAATGACCGCCGCCAAAGGAAACACAAAGGTGCAGGCGAAGCGATTGGCGGCGAGGAACAAGGCGTGCATCTCGTCGCGCCGCCCCTCGGCCATCAACACTGTCAGGCGCGGCAGCAGCGTCTGGACCAGCGGGTTGGTCAGCATCACGATGCCGGTGGCGATCAACGCCACCAGTGAGAAGTAGCCGTACTGGCCCAGCGGCAGCAGATTCGACAGAAGAGCCTTGTCCACCTGAGTCAGCACGATCCACAGCACAGCGCTCAGCGACAGGCTGGCGGCGAAGGGCAGGATCGGCTTGATCAATGGCCAGTCCAGACCGGTCAGCCAATGCGGCGCAGGCATCTGCCCGCGGGCCTTGCCGGCAAACCACAGGGTTTCGATCAGCCCCACCGCAAGTTGAAATTCAAAGAAGTCTCGTGGGTCCCGGGAAAACTGACTGACTAGCACCAGGCCACCGAAGTAGCGCAATGTCGCGATCAACACATTGGCGACGTTGAGCCAGCCATGCTGTTCAAGGCCCTGAATCGCGCTTTTGTACAGCGTCGAATACAGGCGCAGGGCAATGATGATGCCCATCAAAGTGATGCAATGGGTCAGCGTGTCGGGTTGTAGCGTGTTTGCGTTCAGCCAGTGCGCGGCGATCCAGGGGCTGGCGATACAGACAAGCAGGGCGCAGAACATGGCCATCGGCAGAAAAACCAGTTCGAACGAGCGCAGCAGACGGCCCAGGTATTGTTTGCTTGCAGGGGTGTCTCGCTGATGCGCCACCGCCCGCACCAGGCTGGGTGACAGCCCGGCATCCAGCAATTGCAGCCAGGCCTGCAGCAGGGTGAAGAAGCCGATCAGGCCATACGCTTCGGCACCCAGATGGCCCAGATAAAACGGCATGATCAGAATCCCGACCAGCAGCACGTAAGCCTGCCCGCCATAATTCAGGAGGGTGTTGCGAATGAGGGAATGTTTGCCGGGCATGATCGTCAGCAGACCCGCGCAACGGTGCAGGCCCGGTAGTCAGTTTCAGTCCCGTTGCAGGCTTCGATCAGGGTGCGGATCACCAGGTCCTGCTCGCTTCTCAGCAGACCGGGATAGATCGGTAGGCACAGCACTCGCTCGCTCAACGCTCTGGACTCCGGCTGGCCGGGTTGCGGCTGCAGGTATTCAAGGGTATCCAGCGAGGGGTAGAAGTAGCGGCGAGGGTTGATCTTGTGCTGGTTGAGTGCCGTGCGCACGCTCAACAATTGTTGCTCGTCGCGCAGGGCCACAGGGTAATAACTGTGATTCAACTGGCTGTCGGCCTGCGGTGTCTGCAGATCCAGATAGTCCTGCAGCGACGAGGTGTAGTGATCGGCTATCTCTGCACGCTCTTCGAGAATGTTGCTGATGTTGTCGAGAATGCACAGCCCCATGGCGGCGGAGAATTCATTGAGCTTGGCGTTGATGCCGATGCCGTCGATCCGGTCGACGCCGGAAATGCCGAAGTTGCACATCAGATGGGCCTGTCTGGCCAGCTCGTCATCGTTGGTGATGATCGCGCCACCTTCAATGGTGTGAAACAGCTTGGTGGCATGGAAGCTCAAGGTGCTGATGTCGCCGTGATTGAGCACCGACTGGCCTGCGTGACGCACGGCGAATGCATGTGCGCCGTCATAGACGACCTTGAGCTTATGCTCGCGGGCTATTTGCTCGATGGCTTGCACGTCACACGGATTGCCGAACACGTGGGTGGCGACGATCGCAGTGGTGTCTTCGGCAATACTGTTTTCGATGTGTTTCGGCGAGATGTTCCAGGTGTGCGCATCGATGTCGGCAAAGATCGGCCGGATGCCTTCCCATTGCAGCGAGCTGCTGGTCGCGACAAAACTGAATGGCGTAGTCACTGCGCTGCCACTCAGCCCCAGCGCCCGATAGGCCACTTGCAGGGCCAGGGTGCCGTTGTTGGTCAGAATAATGTGCCTGACGCCCAGGTAGTCCTTGAGTCTATCCGTCAGCTCCCTGGCCAGCGGACCGTGATTGGTCAGCCAGCCACGTGCGTAGATGCCTTCGACATAGCGTTTGAACTGGTCGATATCACCCAGATATGTCTTGGTCACGTTAATCATCGAAGCCTCCATGTTTCTTTGAATCAGCGCGTTGCCAAGCGGGTGACCGGGCATCTTTCGCAGACGTGCGTTGACTGCCGGGCACGCTACCGCCGAATCGTGTCGATCCAGTCAGGGCGCTGCTTACACAGAACCAACGCGTAAGCGTCGAGTGGGTCGCATTGCAACAGGCAAAGCTACCGCCACACCGAACGCATTCAGCAGTTTAAAAAGGAAGTGAGAGTCAACAGACATCCGCCAGCGCCGGGTAAGCGCCGTGGAAATAACTGACAGGGTGAGACGGGACAGCAGTCAACTTCGGCGGATGATTCCGACGCCATGCTCTGCGGCATGTGCGTAAAACCGGAATGTGCCTGACGGTCCTATATATCGGTGGCGGCAGGGTATCTGTCAAATTATTTCGTCAGGTTTCTGTTAGATTTTTGATAAATGGTAGAGCGGAGAATCTAACGTACTGATTTATAAGTGTGTCAAAAAAATATCATCAGTTGATGTCTTTTTAACGACACAGCTTACGGCCTCTATCCGGCGTCGAGAGATCAGCGGATTTTACGACAGTAGCTTTCTATTTATTCTTTTTTAACCTATATAAATGCTAATTTATAATTTTTGGTTCTATTTGATTTCGTGCATGATCCTCTTCATGGTCTGTGAACGAGGAACACGCATGAACGAGCCAGTGCTGTATTTTGATTACGCTGCCACCACGCCTGTGGACGAGCGCGTCATCAGGGTGATGGTCGATTGCCTGGGGGCATCAGGCAACTTCGGTAATCCCGCCTCCAGCTCCCATTCGTTCGGCCAGAAAGCCCGCCTTGCAGTGGAGTTTGCCCGTGGGCAGGTTGCGCACCTGGTGGGTGCGCAAGCCTCGCAGATCATCTGGACTTCCGGCGCGACCGAATCCAGCAATCTGGCAATAAAGGGGGTAGCTCAGGAACGTGCCAAGCGCCAGGCAGCGGTCTTCGGAGGCAGACCCGGTCATATCATCACCAGCCTGATCGAGCACAAGGCTACCCTCGACACCGCCCGTCAACTTGAGGAAGAGGGCGTCGATGTCACTTGGCTGGCGCCGGACAGCGCGGGCCTTATCAGTGCCGATGCGGTCAGTGCAGCCTTGCGTGACGATACATTTCTGGTCTCGCTGATGCTGGTCAATAACGAACTGGGTACCGTCAACGACATCGCCGAAATCGGCAGGCGTGTACGTGGGCACGGGGCGCTGTTGCATGTCGACGCTGCACAAGGCGCTGGCAAGCTGCCGATTGACCTCAGCCAGCTCGCGGTGGATTTGATGTCGCTCTCGGCACACAAGATCTATGGGCCCAAGGGCGTTGGTGCCTTGTACGTCGGTCCGCGCGCGCAGCAGCGTGTGCTCGCTCAGATTCATGGGGGAGGCCACGAATGTGGCTTGCGCTCCGGGACACTGGCGACGCATCAGATCGCAGGAATGGGCGCTGCCTTTGCCCTGGCGGCAGAGGTGCTCGAAGAAGAAGTGGTTGAAGTACAGCGGCTGAGCGATCTTCTTTGTGAGCGCCTGGCCAAGATCCCCGGGGTGTGTATCAACGGCAGTCCCACGCAGCGGATTGCCCACACACTCAGTTTTACCTTCACCCATAACGATCTGGACGTCGCCGCGCTGGGTGAGAGTCTGGCCTTTTCGTCCACCTCAGCCTGCAACTCGGCAAAAAACCTGCCGTCGCATGTCCTGCTCGCCCTCGGGCTGAGCCCGCAGGCCGCGAGCCAGACCATACGCCTGAGCCTGGGGCGCTTCACCCGCGAGCAGGACATAGAGCGTGCGGTCGACTCGATTCGCGCCTCTTTGATTCAGCCAGCGCTCTGGGCGGTTGCTCAGGCTCGATGAGTGCTCCATTATCTGAACCAGTGAAAGCAGTCAATTTCCGGGTCAGCAGGAGAGTCAATGAGCACGCAATCCAATGCCAGTTCAGACGTGGCAGAACGTTTGGCGCAAACCCGCGCCTTGATGAGCAGGGAGCGCATCGATGCCTATCTGGTGCCGTCAGCGGATCCGCACCTCTCCGAATACCTGCCCGGCTATTGGCAGGGGCGCCAGTGGTTGTCGGGTTTTCACGGCTCGGTCGGTACGCTGATCATCACCCAGGATTTTGCCGGCATTTGGGCTGATAGCCGCTATTGGGAGCAGGCCACCAAGGAGCTGGCCGGCAGCGGCATCGAGTTGGTGAAACTGATGCCTGGCCAGCAAGGTCCGCTCGAATGGCTGGCAGATGAAGCCAAGGCCGAAAGCGTGGTTGCCGTTGATGGGGCGGTTCTGGCCGTAGCTTCTTCACGGACTTTGGCAAGCAAGCTCTACGAACGTGGCGCGCGGCTGCGAACCGACATCGACCTGCTTACCGAGCTATGGCAGGACCGCCCGGCGTTGCCGTCCCACCCGATTTACGAGCATTTGCCTCCCCAAGCGTCACTGGACCGTAGCGAAAAACTCGCGCGGGTTCGTCAGATCATCGTCGAGCGAAAAGCTGACTGGCATTTCATTGCAACGCTGGACGACATCGCCTGGCTGTTCAATCTGCGTGGCGCAGACGTTTCCTACAATCCGGTGTTCATCGCGTTTGCCTTGATCGGTCCGCAAAGCGTCACGCTGTTCGTGGACTCGAAGAAAGTACCGGACTCGGTGCGTGCGCGCCTGGAGCGCGAGGCCATCAACCTCATGGAGTACACGCAGATTGGCGCCGCCTTGCGTGAACTGCCGAAGGATGCGCGACTGCTGGTCGATCCGGCGCGGGTTACCTGCGGACTGCTCGATTACCTGGACAGTGAGGTCACGCTGGTTGAAGGGCTTAACCCGAGCACGTTGCTGAAATCGCGAAAAACCGAGACCGATACGGCTCATATCCGTCAGGCAATGGAGCAGGACGGCGCGGCGCTCTGCGAATTCTTCGCCTGGCTGGACAGTGCACTGGGGCGAGAGCCTGTCAGCGAACTGACCATCGATGAAAAACTCACGCAGGCACGTGAGCGACGTCCGGGTTATGTCTCGCCCAGCTTCGCGACTATTGCGGGTTTCAACGCTAATGGCGCAATGCCGCATTATCGCGCCACCGAGGCGGAGCATGCGCGGATAGAAGGTGATGGTTTGCTGCTGATCGATTCGGGCGGCCAGTACCTTGGTGGCACCACTGACATCACGCGCATGGTGGCGATCGGAACACCGAGTGCCGAACAGAAGCAGGACTGTACGCGCGTCCTCAAGGGTGTGATCGCACTGTCACGTGCTCACTTCCCCAAGGGCATTCAGTCGCCGCTGCTGGACGCCATTGCCCGAGCGCCGATCTGGAGTGAGGGTGTCAATTACGGCCACGGCACCGGGCACGGTGTGGGGTATTTCCTGAATGTGCACGAGGGGCCGCAAGTCATTGCCTATCAGGCACCTGCAACGCCGCAGACGGCCATGCTGCCAGGGATGATCACGTCCATCGAACCCGGTACGTACCGGCCTGGACGCTGGGGGGTGCGTATCGAAAACCTGGTGATCAACCAGGAAGCAGGCAAAACCGAGTTCGGCGAGTTCCTGCGCTTTGAAACCCTGACGCTGTGCCCGATCGACACCCGTTGCCTCAAGGTGTCGATGTTGAACGCAGAAGAACGCGCCTGGCTGAACGACTACCATGTGCAGGTTCTCACGCGCTTGAGCCCGTTTCTGCAGGGCACTGCGCTGTTGTGGCTGCAGGCCCGCACGATCCCTGTCTGATCAAGCCTTCACGTTGCCGCGGGCTCAGTCCTGCGGCGACGGATCGGCCAGTGGTGCTGCTTTCCTGCACACAATGATCATGCTGCGGCTGGTGTAACCCGCCGGGTTCAGGCCGAACGGATAGTCTTCGGGCTCCTCGGTGGCATCGCCGGACTTTGCGATCACTTTGAATGTTCTGGAAGCGCAGGAGTTGGTAGCCAGTTCGTAGCATTTTGCCCAAGACGACGTGAGGCCTGAGCAGTTGATGTGGATGCCTCGCTTGCTTTGCGTGACGGGTTTGGATGTGGCTGCACAACCTGCCACAGCCAATATGGCCAATACGACAAAAATGTATTTCATTCCTTTCCTTAGCGGGCCATTGCTGATCGCGATCCATCCGATTGACTGGACCATGAGTCGTTTGAACTGTAACGCATAGCCACCGACTATAAATCGGTCAGGTACAAACATGGCGCATGCGCGTAACAAATGCTAGTGCCATATGGCTTCTTGCTGCGTGGTAAGTTCAGTCGGCCGGTACCAGTTGAGGTTTGCTGTTTGCAGAACCAAGGGTTGCGCCGATGGAGGCGAAGATGATTGCGCCGATCGCCAGCCACTGCGTCAATGAAAGGCTTTCATGGAGAAAAACCAGGCCGGAAAGCGCTGCGAAGACGGGTTCCAGGCTTGCGAGCGTGCCAAATGTACGCGCCGACATCCGCGTCAGGGCAATCATCTCCAGGCTATAGGGCAGGGCAGTCGACAGGATAGCGACACCCAACGCTGCGGGTATCAGTGAAATATCCAGTAACGCAGAGCCTGCGTGGATCACGCCAATCGGTCCTATAAAGAGCGCGGCAATAACGACGCCGAGGGCAGCCGTCTGCACACCGTTGTCGGCGCCAGCCTTGTGACCGAACACGATGTATGCGGCCCAGCACACCCCGGCGCCCAAGGCATAGCCTGCACCGAGCAGATCGATCGCGGCAGCTGAGGTCCCCAAAGGGATCAACAGCAGCAGGCCGATGACTGCCAGAGTTACCCAGAGGAAATCAATGGGCTTGCGGGAGGACAGCAACGCCACAGCCAGCGGGCCGGTGAACTCCAGGGCTACTGCAATTCCCAAGGGCACTGTCTGCAACGACATATAGAAGAGAAGGTTCATGCAGCCCAGCGCAATGCCGTAGATCACGACGGTGCGTAACGACTTTGCAGTCAGATTCGCCCGCCACGGGCGCAGGACGGCAACCAGGATAAGGCTTGCGAATACCAGCCTGAGTGTCGTGGTGCCTTGCGCGCCCACGACAGGGAAAAGACTCTTTGCCAGCGATGCGCCGCTTTGAATCGAGATCATGGCGATCATCAGCAGTCCCAGAGGGAACAGGGCAGAGGCTATGTTGCGGGATTTCTCAGACATTTCAGATGTACATCCTGGGTGTGATCCTGGTACAGGTAATGGCCCATGATGCGGAATAATCAATGAATGGGCAATATATTGCGCAAGGTGCGTGTGCTCTTCTATATAAGTAATCACGAAACGGTCAATTTCGGCGATTTTGAAATTAACGGTTGACGCCCTCTGTCAGGTGTCTATAATTCGCCCCACTTCCGGCGCAGACGGAAACGAAAAAGCCTTGTAGATCAATAGTTTGCAAGGTTTTAGAGTGAAGAGTCAGCGAGGAAGGA